>ERZ1292637.1-Hain-H14-01um-R3-1-length-519561-cov-21_pt1 | contig 255566 bp, 231 predicted proteins | sample MGYA00564405_ERZ1292637 | MGnify/ENA primary metagenome ERZ1292637 (study PRJEB36523, sample SAMEA6512645) | groundwater metagenome | collected 2019-01-09 | study: AquaDiva: Metagenomics assemblies of 32 groundwater samples | reverse complement strand
GCCTTCATGGGGGATCGCTCGGCGCGACCTCGCCCCACGCCGGCGCCGCGGCGGGTCCCTGACTATTGGGCGTAGAAGAACCGCTCCTCGGCGATCTTGCCGTCCTTGATGGTGTAGACCCCGACCTCGTCCATCTGAATGCGATTGCCGCTCTCCTTCTGGGTCAGGTCCATCTTGAAGCGGACTACGAACTGGTCGCCGTTCACGTAGGGGCCCTCGACCTCCGAGGAATGGACCTCATGGGCGTTGGCCCACCATTCGCCTTTGCCGCGCGCGGCGTCCTTGCCGCGCATTTCGGCCATGTCGCCGGGCATGGCTTCGACGCTCAGCACGTCGTCGGCCCAGTACTTCTCACCCGCCTCGTCGAACTTGCCCGCCTTGCAGAGGGCGACCAGATCGTTGGCGATGTCTTGCGTGCTCATGACTGTCAGCTCCGGGGGTTGGGACAGCCTGGGCCAAGCGGCCCGGCGGGCGATTTCCGCCACCAAACAGCGTTCCGCGCAAGTGAATTGTTTATGATTTGTTCTCCACAGCCATGCTTGCGCCAGGGCTTGCATCCAGTCGCGACTTGCCCCCCGCCCACGCATGTGAGACGTCGTCAGCGACCGACGTTTAGAGAGCCCGCATGTCCGACGCCCAGCCCGCCTCCGTCTACGATCTCAGCCACACGGAGGAGGTCGAGAACCTCGCCACCTTCGCGATCCTGGTGGACAACGAACCGGGCGTGCTGCACCGGCTGGTCGGGCTGTTCGCGGCTCGCGGCTACAATATCGAGAGCCTGACCGTCGCCGAGACCGATCGCCGGGCCCACACCAGCCGCGTCACCATCGTCACTCGCGGCGCGCCGCACGTGCTGGAGCAGATCGAGGCCCAGCTTGAGAAGATGGTCGCCACCCGCCACGTCCAGGACGTGACCCGCGATCCCAACGGCCTGGAGCGCGAGCTCGCCCTGGTGAAGGTGAAGGGAACCGGGGCCGACCGCGTCGAGGCCCTGCGCATCGCCGACATCTTCCGCGCCAAGGTGGTCGACACCACCATCGAGAGCTTCGTCTTCGAGATGACCGGCGCCTCGACCAAGATCGACAAGTTCGTGGATCTGATGCGGCCGCTCGGCCTGGTGGAACTCTCGCGGACCGGCGTGCTTTCCATCACCAGGGGCGCCGACGCCATGTAGGGAGGGCCAGATTGGTCCGCTTAGCTGCGACCATCTTGAGCCTGATCTGCCTCGCCGCGCCGGCGCTGGCCCAGACGCCGCCGCCCGCGCCCGCCGCCGATGAATGGCCCTGGCCGCCGCCGGATCCCAAGACCTGGTGGGACGACCAGTGGCCGCGGCCGCCGGAGCCCGCCGATCCCTTGGCCGGGCGCCGGCTCGGCCGGAACGAACGCCCGGCGGTGATCGACAACGGCTACGATCCCCTGCTCTACCGCCTCTGGGCGCTGGCGCCGCTGCAGAGCCAGATCCTGCGCAATGGCGAGATGATCCTGGAGGTGGCGGTCCGCCCCTCTTCCTCCGCCCGCCAGACCCTGATCCGTGTGATCGTGCGACGCGACGGCAAGGCCTTCGTCCAGGGCCGGGCCGGGCTCGGCTGCTGCGAACCGGGCATCGCCAGGCGGGTCGGGTTCGACGCCGAATTGCCGGCGGGTTCGGCCGCCCAGTTCCTGGCGCTGCGCGAATCTCCGCTCTGGGACGCGCCGCGCGAGGTCAGGGTCGACGACGGTTCGGGCGCGGCGGACGCCTTGTGCGTCAATGGAACGTCCTACGACCTGACCCTGATGGTTCCTGGTCGGTCACGTTCGGTGCGGCGGGCCTGCGACAGCGCCGAGATCGGCCAGGCGGCCGATGTCCTGCAGGCCGCGTTCAGCGCGGCGCTGGGCCACGAGCCGCGTTTCGATGTGATCTATCCGACCGGCGCCGACTTCTCGTCAGCGCGGGGCGCCTATGAAGCCTTGATCGCCGAGGGCGGACGCTTGAAGCCCGCCCCCAACTCGCGCCCTCAACCCCCGACGTTCACGCCGCCGACGGTCGAGGAGCCCGAGGTCGTCCCGACGCCCTAGCGCAGGACGCGGAAGCGATAGAGCAGGCCGCCGATCACCGCGCCGATGGCGGGAGCGGCGAAGAACAGCCAGAGCTGCGACAACGCTTGGCCGCCCACCAGGACCGCGGGGCCAAAGCTCCGCGCCGGGTTCACCGACACGCCGGTCACCTGGATGCCGACGATGTGGATCACCGCCAGGGTGATGCCGATGGCCAAGCCCGCGAAGCCGGCCGGAGCCTCCGACGAGGTCGAGCCCAGGATGACGATGACGAAGATCGCGGTCATCACGATCTCGAAGATCAGCGCCGCCTGCATCGAGAACTCACCGAGATAGCCAGGTCCCCAGCCGTTATGGCCAAGCCCGCTGGCCACCCCGGCGATGGAGGCCAGGATGCCCGCCCCCGCCAGAGCACCGAGGAACTGGGCGACCCAGTAGACGACCATGTCGCGGGCGCTCATCCGGCCGGCGATGAAGGCGGCCAGGCTGACGGCCGGATTGACGTGGCACCCGGAGATCGAACCGATCCCGTAGGCCATGGCGACAATCGCGAACCCGAAGGCCAGGGCGATGCCGAGTTGACCCACATGGTCGGCGCCCAAGACGGCGGCGCCGCAACCAAAGAGCACAAGCGTAAGCGTACCGATGAATTCCGCGACGAACTTCTGCATGAGAGCCTCCCGTTTGATTCGAGGCTAACTCATGGTTGCGTGAGCCACTAGCACGCTCGTCATCAACATTATGCTGCGGCTTGCTCGGCCTGGGCGGCGATGATTCCGCGCCGGGCGATCTGGCGGAACGTCATGTACTGCAAGGCGAACAGCACGATCTTGGAGGCGGGCGCCCAGATCGCCATGACGGCGACCACGGTCATCGGCTGGGCGTTGAAGGCCAGGATCAGGTTGAGCGCGGCGCTGACGAACATCAGCCCGGCCCACACATAGCCGGCGGCCACGACCAGCCGCTGGGGAATGTGATCGACCGAGATCGGCGGCATGTAGCGGCCCATCCATCCCCGCTGCAGCATGGCCGCGCCGATGGCCAGATAGACGATGGTCGGCTTGATCAGGATGAAGCGAGCGTCGTGGGTCAGCAGCGTCGCCCCGCCCATGATCAGGACAAGCGCCAGGCTGGTCCACTGCATGGCGGCGATCTTCATGCCGCGCGCCTTCATCACCACGACCTGGAGCACGCCGATCGCGATACCGACCATCGTGGCGATGGCGACCTCTCCGGTGGCGGCGAGCACGCCGTAGAAGACGAAGGTGGCGGCCATGTCGATCAGGATCGGCCGGACGGCGTAGAGCAGAGGGTTCATGATGAGGTTCCCGAGAGGAATTGAACGTCCTCAAAGCCTAGCGAGCCGGCCGCTCGGAGCCCTAACCCGTTGGCGCAGGATCGGCGGCGGCCCGCGAAAACGGCCTGTCGATTGGCGCTTCGCGAAAGGGATCTGCCCCCTCGCGTCGGAAGTTCTTCAAAATCCGACGGCTTGCCCCTATATTGGACGTGTCGGGTTTCGGCCCGACTATAGGGATAAACGCGCACGTCATAAGCGGACTGGACCCGGGTGCGATTCCCGGCGGCTCCACCAATCTTCCCCGGCTGTTATCGCCGGTAAGCATGGGGCCGATCAGCATCGACAGACGTCTAAAGGTGTTGCTTTCTCTCGGCTTGGCCCACCGTTTCGGGCCTTAATCTAAATGCGAACGATAACTTCGCTGAAGAAGTCCGTTTGGCCGCGTAAGCGACCCGACAGATTTCGACATAAACTCCTAGCGTCTTAGCAGCGTTAGGCGGGGCTCGGAGGGGGCCTTGCAACAGAACCCCTCCACTTTCCTCACAATTCTAAGCGATTGACCCTCATCTGGGGCGCGAGCCGCCTTGCGCCGGGACGCCGAAACGCTACCCTCCGCGCCAGAGTTTTTCCCTCGGAGTTTCGATGGCCCAGGACCCGCCGGCCCAAGACCAGATGCACTACGAAGCCATGGCCCAAGAAGCCCTGCGCGGCGTGGTCAAGGCCGCGCTGAAACGCGCCGCAGCGCCGGAAGGCCTGCCGGGCGCCCACCACTTCTACATCACCTTCAAGACCGAGGCGCCGGGCGTGTCCGGCCCCAACGATCTGCTGGGCAAGTACCCGGACGAAATGACCATCGTCCTGCAGCACCAGTACTGGGACCTCGCCCCCGGCGAGACCTTCTTCTCGATCACCCTGAAGTTCGGCGGCCAGCCCAAGCGGCTGTCGGTGCCCTACGCCGCGGTGACGAGGTTCTACGACCCGAGCGTCCAGTTCCTGCTGCAGTTCGAGTCGGCGACCTCGAACATGACGACCCTGCCGGTCGCCCAGGAAGAGCCCGCCGAGCCGCCGGCCGAGACCGATCCGGACGCGCCGAACGTCGTGTCGCTCGACACCTTCCGCAAGAAGTGAGCGCGCGCCGATGACCGACGTCGCCCCCGCCGAGCCGGAAGTCCTGACCGACGAGGCGATCCTCGCCCGTTTCCAGCGCACGAAGAACCAGCCCACCGGCTCGCAGACCCTCGGCTTCCGCATCGTGGCGGTGAGCCAGGCGGAGAAATCGGTGGAGGTCGAGTTCGACGCCAAGGCCGAACTGCTGCTCAATCCGATGAAGCAGATCCAGGGCGGCTATCTCTGCGCCATGCTGGACGAGGCGATGTCGGTGGCCTGCATGGTCGCCTCGGGCATGACCCATGTGGCGCCCACCGCCGAGATGAAGACCACGTTCTTCCGCCCCGGCGCGCCCGGCAAGCTGAAGGGGATCGGCCGGGTGGCCAAGTGGGGGCGCACCATCGCCTTCACCGAGGGCGAGCTCTACGACGCCGACGGACGCCTGCTGGCCAAGGCCACGGGGACGGCGGTTCCAACCCCCTTCCAGCGCTACAAAAGCTAGGATGGGCTGGCGCGCCGGCCTCGCCAGCGCAGTCCTCGCCCTAGCCTTGAGCTGGGCCGGCTCGGCGTTCGCGGCGACGCCGGCGCCCGAACCTAGCCCCTTCGACGACTGGGCGGCCCTGGTCGTCGCCGGCGATTTCCACGGCGCCGGCGGCGGCCCGACCGAGGCCTTCGACAACGCGCGCCGCGACGTCTCCAAGGAACTTCAGCGGATTGGGTTCTCGGCGCACAACATGCGTCAGTTCTCGGTGCGCCCGGAACGCTACAAGGACGGGCCGCTCAAGTCCGACCCGCGCGCCATCTACGAAACCCTGAGCGACCTGTCGGGCAAGGCCAAGTCCGGCTGCCTGCTCTACGTCACCTCGCACGGGGCGCCGGAAGGCGTGCTGATCGACGACAAGATCCTGTCGCCCGCCATTCTGAACCGGATCCTCGGCGCCACCTGCGGCGCGCGGCCCACCGTGGTGATCATGTCGGCCTGCTTCTCGGGCGTGTTCGTCCGGCCGCTGGCCCAGCCGAACCGGATGATCCTGACCGCCGCGCGACGCGACCGCACCTCGTTCGGCTGCGGTGAGGACAGCGTCTATCCGTTCTTCGACGACTGCGTGCTGAAGTCGAGCCCGACCGCTCACGACTTCATCGCTTTGGCCAGCGCGGTGAAGTCCTGCGTCGCCCGGCGCGAGGTCGCAGAGGGGGCGAAACCGCCCTCCGAACCGCAGATCTGGATCGGCGGAGACCTGCGGCCTGTGCTGCCGCTCCACCCCTTCCCGACGGGCCCGCCAAAGGGCGATTGAGCGGCGTTCACATCGCGCTCAGGGGCCCGCGTCAAACCGCTCTAGCGCCCTGCGCGCGCGGCGCCCTACAAGAGGAATCACTGGACAATGGGGCCAGCGGGTAATCGTCCATGCGTTTGATCTTCAAGGCTCTCTTCACCGCCGTCCTGGCCGTTTCGGCTCCGCCGGCGCTCGCTCAGGACGCCGCGCCGCCGCCGGCTCCAGCCGCCCAACCGCCCGCGTCTGCGCCGCCCGTCGTCAACCCGCGCGGACCAGTCCCCTACACCAGCCTGCAGCGTCCGGCCGCCCCCCGGCCGCGGGCCTCCGCTCCCGCCACGACGCCCCGCCCAACGGCGCCTGCCGCGACGATGGCCGTGGCTCCGCTCGCCGCCCTGCCGGCGACGCCGACCGGCGCGCGCCTGGCGCCCGGCGAGGCCCTGCCGCCGGCCGAACTTGAAGCCTTCGTCGACGGCGTGGTGCGCGACGCCATGATGCGCGAGCACATCGCCGGGGTGACCGTCTCGGTCGTCCAGAACGGCCAGATCGTGCTGAAGAAGGGCTACGGCTTCGCCAGCCTGTCGCCGTCCCGCAAGGTCGATCCCGACAAGACGCTGTTCCGCATCGGCTCGATCTCCAAGACCTTCACCTGGATCGCCCTGATGAAGGAGATCGAGGCCGGCCGCATCCGTCAGGACGCGCCGATCAACCTCTACCTGCCCGAACAGATCCAGGTCCGCGACCAGGGCTTCCGCACGCCGGTGCGGGTGATCAACCTGATGGACCACTCGCCGGGCTTCGAAGACCGGGTGCTGGGCCACCTGTTCGAGAAGAAGTTCGACCGCGAACGCCCGATGGCCGACTACCTGCGCCAGGAGCGGCCGCGCCGCGTGCGCGCGCCGGGCGAGGCCTCGGCCTATTCCAACTACGGCGCGGCCCTGGCCGGCGAAGCCGTCGCCTATGTCTCGGGCAAGCCGTTCGAGCGGCTGATCGAAGAGGGCATCTTCCTGCCGACCGGCATGAACAGCACCAGCTTCCGCGAGCCCCATCCGGTCAAGGCGGGCCTTCCCGGACCGATCCCGGCGCGACTGGCCGGCGAGATCTCGCAGGGCTACCGCTGGACCCCGACCGGCTTCCAGGCTCGACCATTTGAATATATCGGCCACATCGCCCCGGCCGGTTCGGCCTCGTCCACCGCGGCCGACATGGCGCGCTACATGCAGTTGCTGCTGAACGGCGGCACGCTCGACGGCGCCGTCGTCTACGGTCCCCGCGCGGCCCAGGCCTTCAACACCCCGATCCGCAAGACGCCCGCCGGGATCAACGGATGGCGCCACGGCTTCATCGAGTACAACCTGCCAGGCGGCCATAAGGGCTTTGGCCATGCCGGCGGGACGCTCTCGTTCCTCTCCAACATGGTGGTGACGCCCGATCTGAACCTCGGCATCTTCATCAGCACCAACACCGAGACCGGCGGCGAACTGACCAACGACTTCGCCGCCCAGGTCGTGCAGCAGTTCTATGTCGCGCCGCAGCCGTTCCCGCGCGCGGGCTCCCCGGCCCTGCTGGATCGGGCCGGCGATTTCACCGGCTACTACATCGGCACGCGCCGCGCCTATCGCGGGCTGGAGGGCCTGGTCGGCCTGTTGATCGGCGGCGTCGACGTGGCGGTGACGCCCGAAGGCCGGCTGGCGGTCAGCGCTGGCGACACGGTGCGCACCTTCGTGCCCGACGGCGAGCTGTCGGGCGGCCGGTTCATCTCGACGACCGGCGCCGACCGCATCGCCTTCTCGATGGCCGATGGCCGCGCCCAGAGCTTCCAGCGGGCGATCGGCGAACAGACCTTCGAACGCGGGGCTTTCTGGAAACGGCCCTCGACCCTGGCCATCCTGGCCTTGCTCAGCGGCGTCGCGGCGATCGCGACGGTCGCCGGCCTGTTCCTGCGCAACCGGCGTGAGTTCCGCGAAACCCCGGTGCAGCGTCAGGCGAGCCTGATCCAGACCAGCCAGGCCGTGCTCTGGCTGGCCGCCCTGGCCCTCTTCGGGCTCTGGGCCTCACGCACCGCCGACCATGCGATGGTCATGTACGCCTGGCCGAGCGCTGCACTGATCATCGGCTCGGCCTGCGTCCTGGTGGCCGCCGGGCTCACCCTGATCAGCCTGATCATGCTGCCGGCGATCTGGCGCGGTGGTCGCCGGGTTGATTCGTGGACGTCCCTGCGCAAGGCGGCGTTTACTTTTACGGTTCTCGTCTATGCGGCGTTTTCGGTGGTCCTGGGCTTCTGGGGCGCGCTAACCCCTTGGAGCGGTTGATTTTCGCTCACGGACGCGCGGCGTTTCTTTTGCAAATTGAGGCGTTAAGACGGCAACTCTTAAACGCGTCGTTTACCAAGCACTGGGTAAATACTGCCTAGCGGCGGGCGAGTGAGCGTGCGTCCCGCGTATCCTGGGAAGGACGTCCGCGTTGAATAGCTTCGTCGCCGCCCTGCAGAAGTTCGGTATCGGACGGCTGGCGGCTTTCCTCGGAATTGGAGCCGGCGTGGCCGCGGCGCTGTTCGCGCTGACCATGAACCTGGGCGAGCCGAAGGCGCTGCTCTATTCGAACCTCGACATGAAGGAGGCCGGCTCGATCACCGGCGCTCTCGATCAGGCCGGGGTGAAGTACGAGGTCAAGGGCGACGGATCGACCATCATGGTCGGCCGCGACAAGGTCGCCTCGACCCGGCTGCTGTTGTCCAGCAAGGGCCTGCCGACCTCCGGCTCGGTCGGCTACGAAATCTTCGACGACGCCAACGCGCTGGGTCAGACCGACTTCGTGCAACAGCTCAACCGCCAGCGCGCCCTGGAAGGCGAACTGGCCCGCACCATTCGCGGCCTCGACGGCCTGACCTCGGCCCGGGTGCACCTGGTGCTGCCCAAGCGCCAGCTGTTCGAGGAAGAGTCCGAGCAGCCGTCCGCCGCCGTCACCATCGTGGTCGGCGGGCGCGCGCCCTCCCCCGACCAGGTCCAGGCGATCCAGAACCTGGTCTCCAGCGCCGTGCCGAACCTGAAGCCCGGCCGCGTGACCGTGGTCGATCAGCACGCCAAGACCCTGTCGACCGGCGAGGACGGCTTTGGCGGTCAGGCCGCCGACGGCCGTCGCAGCGAGGTCGAGCAACGCATCGCCAAGACCGTCAAGGGCCTGGTCGAGGGCGTGGTCGGCGCCGGCAAGGCCCGCGTGAACGTCACCGCCGACCTGAACCTCGCCCGCGTCACCGTCCAGCAGGAGACCTTCGACCCCGACGGTCAGGTCGTGCGTTCGGAGACCACTAACGAGGAAACCGCCCGCGAGAACCAGCCCGACGCCAACGGCGCGGTCTCGGCCAGCGCCAACATCCCGGGCGGGGTCGGCGCCAATGGCGAGGCCCTGAACCAGTCGGCCAGCGGCCGCACCGAGTCGACCACCAACTATGAGATCTCCAAGACCACCCGCACCGAGATCCAGGAGCCGGGCGACATGAAGCGCCTGTCGGTCGCCGTCGCCATCGACGGGATCACCGCCCCCGGCGCCAATGGCGAACCGGGCGCCTACACCCCGCGCTCGGCCCAGGAGATGCAGCGCATCGAGCAACTGGTCCGCACCGCCGTCGGCTTCAACGCCGATCGCGGCGACCAGGTGACCGTGGTCAATGTCCGCTTCCCGGCCACCGATACGGCCGGCGGCGTTGAAACCGCCAACCCGCTGATGGGCTTCGACAAGAACGACATCATGCGGGCGATCGAACTGGGCATCATCGCCATCGTCGCCATCTTAATGATCCTGTTCATCGTCCGCCCGCTGCTGAAGGCGCCCACCGGCCGCGGCCTGCCAGCGCTGACCTCGGCGGGCGGCGTGGGCGTGACCCGCCTGGTCACCACCGCCGACGGCCAGCAGATGCAGATGACCGTCGACCCGGCGACCGGCCAGCCGCTGGCCCTGCCCAACCCGTCCAACGAACTGGACCAACGGATCGACATCGCTCGCATCGAAGGCCAGGTGAAAGCCTCGTCGGTGAAGCGCGTCGCCGAGTTCGTTGAGAGCCACCCCGAGGAGTCGGTCTCGCTCCTGCGCACCTGGCTGCATGAGACGACATGATCATGAAAGCCATCAACGATCCCGCCAAGCTAAGCGGACCGGAGCGCGCCGCGGTCGTCCTGCTGGCCCTGGGCGAAGACCACGGCACCATCTGGGAACAGCTCGACGAAGAGGAGATCAAGGAGATCTCCCAGGCGATGGCGGGCCTCGGCACAGTCTCGTCCAGCGTGGTCGAGCAGCTGCTGGTCGACTTCATTTCCGGGATGTCCGGCGCCGGCGCGATCATGGGGTCGTTCGAACAGACCCAGCGCCTGCTCCAGGCCTTCCTGCCGGCCGACAAGGTCGACACCCTGATGGAGGAGATCCGCGGTCCCGCGGGTCGAACCATGTGGGACAAGCTGGGCAACGTGAACGAGGCGGTGCTCGCCAACTACCTGAAGAACGAATACCCCCAGACCGTCGCCGTGGTGCTGTCCAAGGTGAAGTCCGAGCACGCCGCCCGCGTGTTGGCCGCGCTGCCGGAAGACTTCGCCCTGGAATGCGTGACCCGGATGCTGCGCATGGAGCCGGTGCAGCGCGAGATCCTGGACAAGATCGAACAGACCCTGCGGACCGAGTTCATGTCCAACCTGGCGCGCACCTCCAAGCGCGACAGCCACGAGATGATGGCCGACATCTTCAACGCCTTCGACCGCCAGACCGAGGCGCGCTTCATCGCCGCCCTGGAAGAGCGCAACCGCGAGAGCGCCGAGCGCATCCGCGCCCTCATGTTCGTCTTCGAGGACCTTTCGAAGCTCGATCCTGGCGGGGTCCAGACCCTGCTGCGTGGCGTCGAGAAGGACCAGCTGGCCCTGGCGCTGAAGGGCTCCTCGGACAGCCTGCGCGAGATGTTCTTCTCCAACATGTCCGAGCGGGCCGCCAAGATCATGCGCGAGGACATGGAGGGCATGGGCCCCGTCCGCCTGCGCGACGTCGACCAGGCCCAGATGAACATGGTCCAGGTCGCCAAGGACCTGGCCGCCAAGGGCGAGATCATGCTGGCCGGCGCCGGCGGCGACGATGAGCTGATCTACTGATGACCAGCACGCCCCACCCGAAATTCGGCTTTGACACGGTGTTCGACAACGCCGGCGACGTCGCCTACGCGGCCACCCGGCCCAAGCGGCTCTACACGGTCGACGAGGTCGAGGTGCTGCGCGCCGAAGCCTTCGCCCAGGGAGAGCAGCAGGCCCTGGGCTCGATGAGCGCCCTTCAGGCCCAGGCGCTCTCGCAGATCGCCGCGTCGGTCGGCGCGGCGATGCCCAAGCTGGCGGGCGTCGCCCATGAGCATCGGGTCGGCTCGGCGGAACTGGCCATGGCCTGCGCCCGCGCCATCGCCGACGCCGCGCTCGCCCAGTTCCCGCAGGCCCCGATCCTGGCCGCGCTGGAAAACCTGGCCCGTGAGATCGAAGCCTCGCCGCGCCTGGTCGTACATGCGCCGCCCGAACTGGCCGACGGCGTCCAGGCCGCCCTGGAGCAGACCGCTCAATCCATCGGTTTCGCCGGCGCCATTCAGGTCCGCCCCTCGGCCACGATGGGCCCCGGCGCCTTCACGCTCGACTTCGGCGACGGCGCCGCCGCCTTCGATCCCGCCGCCGCCGCCGCGCGCGTGGCGGCCGCTCTCCACGCGGCGCTGGCCGCCGAAGGCCTGCACGCCGAACCCCTCATTCCCGGAAGCGAAAGCTGACCGCCATGTCCAACGATCTCAAACTCGACGAGTTCGCCCCCTCCGACCTGCCCATGGATATGGGCATGGAGATGGAGGAGAAGACCGCCACCGACCTGGCGCCGGTCTTCGACGTCCCGGTCTCGATCTCCGCGGTCCTGGGGCGCGCCACCATGTCGGTGGCCCAGCTGCTCCAGCTCCAGTCCGGCAGCGTTCTGGACCTGGACCGCAAGGTCGGCGAGGCCATCGACATCTACGTCAATAACCGCCTGGTCGCCCGGGGCGAGGTCGTCATCGTGGACGAACGCTTGGGCGTGACCATGACGGAAATCATCAAGGACGGCGACTCCCAGGGCTAAGGCCCAGGCGTCTGAGGAGATAGTGCTATGCGGCTTTTGGTCGTCGGAAAACTGAACGGACAGCTGTCCAACGCCGTGAAGATGGCGATGACGGCGGGCGCCAAGGTGAGCCACGTCGAGACCATCGAGGCGGCCACCCACGCCCTGCGCGCGGGGCAAGGCGCCGACCTGCTGCTGGTCGACTACGATCTCGACATCGCCGCCCTGATCGCGGCGAACGAGAACGAGCGCATCCGGGTGCCGGTCGTGGCCTGCGGCGTCGATCCCGACGCCCAGAAGGCCGGCGACGCCATCCGCGCCGGGGCCAAGGAATTCATCCCGCTGCCGCCGGACGCCGAGATGATCGCCGCGGTGCTGGCCGCCGTCTCCGACGACAACAAGCCGATGGTCGTGCGTGACGCCGGCATGCAGGCGGTGATCGCCCTGGCCGACCAGGTCGCGCCGTCCGAGGCCTCGATCCTGATCACCGGCGAAAGCGGCTCGGGTAAGGAAGTCATCGCCCGCTACCTGCACCAGAAGTCGCGCCGCGCCACCAAGGCCTTCATCTCGGTCAACTGCGCCGCCATTCCGGAAAACCTGCTCGAGAGCGAACTGTTCGGCCACGAGAAGGGCGCCTTCACCGGCGCCGTCGCCCGCCGGATCGGCAAGTTCGAGGAGGCCAACGGCGGCACCCTGCTGCTCGATGAAATCTCGGAGATGGACGCTCGCCTGCAGGCCAAGCTGCTGCGCGCCATTCAGGAACGCGAGATCGACCGGGTCGGCGGCTCCAAGCCGGTCAAGGTCGACATCCGCATCCTGGCCACCTCCAACCGCGACCTGGCCCAGGCCGTGAAGGACGGGACCTTCCGCGAAGACCTGCTCTACCGCCTGAACGTCGTGAACCTGCGCCTGCCGCCGCTGCGCGAGCGTCCGGGCGACGTGGTGGCGCTGGCTGAGCACTTCGTGCGCAAATACGCCAAGGCCAACGGCACGCTGGAACGTCCGCTCTCGGCCGAGGCCAAGCGCCGCCTGGCCATCCATCGCTGGCCGGGCAACGTGCGCGAGCTGGAAAACGCCATGCACCGCGCGGTGCTGCTGGCGGTCGGTCCGGAGATCGAGGAAAGCGCCATCCGCCTGCCTGACGGTCAGCCGCTGGCCGCGCCCGATCCGGCCGTCCGCACCGCCCAGACCGCGGCCGGCGCCGCCGAGGCCGTCACCCGCGCCTTTGTCGGCCAGACCGTGGCCGACATGGAGCAGCAGCTGATCCTCGACACCTTGTCGCACTGCCTGGGCAACCGCACCCATGCGGCCAACATCCTTGGCATCTCGATCCGCACGCTGCGCAACAAGCTGAAGGAATACAACGAGGCCGGCGTCGCCGTGCCCGCGCCGCAGATGGGCGCCAGCGCGGCCTGATAGACCATGGCTGATACAGGATCATACGCAGCCGCCCGTCCCAGCCCGCGAGAGATGCTCGGGTGGCTGATGAAGGGCGAGGTGGCGCTGGCGTTCGGCGTCATCGGCATCGTCCTGCTGCTGATCCTACCGATCCCGCCGTTCATGCTGGATCTGCTGCTGTCGATCTCGATCACCTCCTCGGTGCTGATCCTGATGACCTCGTTGCTGATCAAGCGGCCGCTGGAATTCACGGCCTTCCCGACCGTGCTGCTGGTCACCACCCTGTTCCGGCTGGGGCTGAACATCGCCTCGACCCGCCTGATCCTCGGCCATGGTCACGAGGGCGCCCACGGGGCCGGCAAGATCATCGAGGGCTTCGGCAACCTGATGATGGGCGGCAATTTCGTCATCGGGGTGATCGTCTTCGCGATCCTGGTGATCGTGAATTTCGTCGTCATCACCAAGGGTTCGGGCCGGATCGCCGAAGTCGCCGCGCGCTTCACCCTGGACTCGATGCCCGGCAAGCAGATGGCCATCGACGCCGACCTCTCGGCCGGGCTGATCGAGGAAGACGAAGCCAAGAAGCGCCGCAAGGAACTTGAGCAGGAATCGACCTTCTTCGGGGCCATGGACGGCGCCAGCAAGTTCGTGCGCGGCGACGCGGTCGCCGGCCTGATCATCGTCGCCATCAACATCATCGGCGGCATCCTGATCGGCGTGGTGCAGCACAAGGTGCCGTTGGCCCAGGCCGCCTCGTCCTACACGATCATGACCATCGGCGACGGCCTGGTCAGCCAGATCCCCGCCCTGATCATCTCGATCGCCGCCGGCTTCCTGGTGTCGAAGGCCGGCGTCGACGGCTCGGCCGACAAGGCCCTGGTCGCCCAGCTGGCGATGAACCCCATCGCCCTGGGGATGGTCTCGGCCTCGGCCGGCCTGCTGGCGCTGATCCCGGGCATGCCGATCATTCCGTTCGCGGCCCTGGCGGCCGGGGCGGGCTTCCTCGCCTGGAAGCGTTCGCAGGACGCCGCCAGGCCGCCGCCGGTCGACATCGTGCCCGCCAGCGCGCCGACCCAGGATCAGGAAGAACCGATCAGCCAGTCCCTGGCCATCGACGAGATCAAGATCGAGCTGGGCTACGGCCTGCTGCCGCTGATCAACGACCTGGAAGGCCGCCGCCTGACCGACCAGATCAAGGCGCTGCGCCGGACCCTGGCCGCCGATTTCGGCTTCATCATGCCGGCGGTGCGGATCCTCGACAACATGCGCCTGCCCTCGCAGGGCTACATGATCCGCATCAAGGAGATGGAAGGCGGCGGCGGCGAAGTGCGGCTCGGGGCGCTGATGGCCATGGACCCTTCGGGCGGCCAGGTGGAGCTGCCGGGCGAGCACATGCGCGAACCGGCCTTCGGGCTGCCCGCCACCTGGGTCGATGAGTCCCTGCGCGAAGAAGCCACCTTCCGCGGCTACACCATCGTCGATCCGGCCACGGTGCTGACCACCCACCTGACCGAGATCCTCAAGGAGAACATGCCCGACCTGCTCTCCTACGCCGAGGTGCAGAAGCTGCTGAAAGAACTGCCGGCCGAGCAGAAGAAGCTGGTCGACGACCTGATCCCCAGCGTCGTCTCCGCCACCACCATCCAGCGGGTGCTGCAGGCCCTGCTGCGCGAGCGGGTCTCGATCCGCGACCTGCCGGCGATCCTGGAAGGCATCGGCGAGGCCGCGCCGCACACCCAGTCGATCACCCTGCTGGTCGAGCAGGTTCGCGGCCGTCTCGCCCGCCAGCTCTCCTTCGCCTATCGCGGCGACGACGGCGCCCTGCCGATCATCACCATGTCGGCGGAATGGGAGAACGCCTTCGCCGACGCCCTGATCGGGTCGGGCGACGAGAAGCAGCTGGCGCTGGCCCCGTCGCGACTGCAGGACTTCATCCGGGCGGTGCGCGACAGCTTCGAGCGCGCGGCCCTCGCCGGCGAAAGCGCCGTGCTGCTGACCAGCCCGCAGATCCGGCCCTATGTCCGCTCGATCATCGAGCGGTTCCGCGGCCAGACCCCGGTCCTGAGCCAGAACGAGATCCATCCGAAGGCGCGGCTGAAGACGGTCGGCTCGATCTAGGCGCCATCATCGTCATCCTCCGGGCTCGCGAAGCGAGATCCGGGGGACCCAAGCGGTCTAAGCCATATTCTGGAAGTCGGCTTGGGTCCCCCGGATCAGCCTTCGGCTGACCGGAGGATGACGAATGTCGGGGGGCCGGCCGCGCCCCTACCCCATCGGCTTGGCGAAGATCAGCTGCGGGCCAAATCCTTCTTCGTGGCGCGCGCCGGTGTCGACGAAGCCGATCCGCTGATAGGCGGCGATGGCCGGCTCGTTGCGGGCGTTCACCGCCAACATGAGCTGAGGCTGGATCGGCCGCTCGCGGGCGAACCAGTCCTCCAGCAGGGCGATGCAGCGCCGCCCCACCCCCTTGCCCTGGAAACCAGGCCGGACCCGGAAGCTGTGCAGGCTGACCGTGCCGGGCGGCGCCCAGGGCGGACGGCGCAGGCCCTCGCGCAGGACAAAGAACCCGACGATCTCACCCGACGGCTCCACGACCGCGAAGCCCTGCTCCAATCCGACGGCGTCGTTCTCGTTCAATCGGCCGAACACCTCGTCAAGGCTGCCGGCGAAGGCCTCCTGTTCGGGAGGCAGGTGAATGATCTCCACCACCTCGCGGTCGGCGCCGGAGATCGGCTCCAGCTTCCAGTCGGCGATGTCCAGGGTCGTCGTTTCATCAGCCATGCAAGGAGGCTAACACGCATTTCGTAACAAATGTCAGGCGCGACGACAGGATCATTTGATTGCATCGCCGACGTCTCGCCCGCTCATCAGGAACAAAGTCGCCGATCACTGTCGCGTGCGGGCTGATCTGAGCCCTCCAACGTCACGAAACCTCCATTCTGCTCAGAATTGCAGCCTTTTCCGGCTCCGCGACAGGACCCGCCCGCGCACCGATCGGCAGGCCATCGGCCCAATCGGATCGTCAGGGCCGTTGCAGCCCGGCGTGGCGGCTGATAGCGGTTTGACCCTGGCGCGGTCACTGTCGGCCGCTAGGCGTTGGATTTCGAATGCGGCCACCTGCTTCCAAGACCCGGCGCGGCCCGGGGGGCACGATCTTCTGGGATCTGCTGACCTTCGAGCGGCTGATGACCAACCAGGTCATCCATCTGATCTATTGGGCCGGTCTGGGCGTCATCGCGCTGATCGCCTTCGGAACCGTGGGGGCCGCCGTCGGCGTCGCCCTGCGTGAGGAAAGCTGGATCGGCGTGATCCTGGCGATCCCGGTCCTGGTGGCCGGCTTGCTGGTGGTCGGGGGCCTGGTCCTGCTGTGGCGCTCGTTCTGCGAGCTCTATGTCGCCCTGTTCCGCCTCAGCGACGACCTGCACGCCCTGCGCCAGGCCGCTGACGCCGCCGACCAGGGCCAACGCCCCGCGCCGCGCACCGCCGCTCCCGGCGGCGGGCCGCTGAACTAGCGCAAACCGCCGATCCAGGCCGCCGCGGCGGCCTTTGGACGGCCCTGGTCATCGAACAATAGCGGCGTGTCCGCGGCGTTCTCGCGCTTGAGCCAGGAATCGCCGTCGCGCAGCCCCCAATGGGTGAAGGCGAACCGCTGGCTGGGCGGCAAGCTGGAGAAGGCCTCGGCCGCCTCGGCGTAGACCCGCGCCTGCCCCGCCGCCAGGCGCGTGCGATCCTTGATCAGCCCTTCGGACCTGGTGATCGAGACGTCCATTTCCGACAGGTGGACCGGCAGGCCAAGGCTGGCCAGGTCGCTAATCGTTCGGCTCAGTTCGCCCGGCGCCAGATCGGCGGCGACGTGGGTCTGGGTGCCAAGACCGCCAAGCGGCGCGCCGGCCTTCAGCAGCGCCTCGGCGAGTTTCAGGAAGGTCGCGCGCTTCTTGGGGATATTTTCGAGATTGTAGTCGTTCAGGAACAGCACCGCGTCCGGGTCGGCCTCGCGGGCATGCTGGAAGGCTAGGACCATGTGGTTGAGCGCGCCCAGCTTTCGCGACCACAGGCTGTCGCGCCAGCCCTCCCCATCCTCGGCCACCGCCTCGTTGACCACGTCCCAGCCCGAGACCTGCCCGCGATACCGGCCGGCGACCGCCAGGATGTAGTTGCGATAGGCGGCGTCGAAGGCGATCCGGCTGACGTCCAGCCGCTCGAAGGCCGGCGGCGACTGGGCGTACCAGACCAAGGTGTGGCCGAAGAGCCTGATGCCGGCGCTGCGCGCGAAGGCGGCGATCTTGTCGGGGCCCTCGAAGCGAAGCGAGCCGTCGTCCTGGACGATGTACTCCATCTTCATCTCCCACTCGGGCGTGAGCTGGGAGACCTGGGCGGCGACGAGCGCGGCGAAGGCCGGATCGTCGAGTTGGACCGCCTGGAGGCAGGTCCCGACCGGGAAAGGCGCGACCGAGCGCAAGGTCGGCAGGTTGGCGGGCGAGGTCTGGGCGTCGGCCCGGCGCTCGCAGGCGGCCAGCGCCAAGGCCGAACCGATCAACGCGCGGCGGTTGACGCCGGGGCCTGTCACCGGCCCGCTGCGGCCCGCCTCAGGCCCATCTCGTCCATGGCGGCGGTCTCCTGGCGAGCCACCTCCTTGGCGCGGGCCAGGCGGATGCTCTCGGCGACGTGCTCGTATTTCTTCTGCTCCTCGAACGCGAGGGCCAGGGCGTCGCGCGCGCCGGCCTCCTCGATCTGGATGCGGGCGATGTCGGCCAGGATGATCGCCCGGCGGGCGCGCAGGCCTTCCAGGAAGCCCAGCTGATACCAGCCGTGTTCGACGTCGTGGCGCGCGCGTTCGGCCTCGGCCTCGGCCTCCGCCTCCAGCAGCACCAGCTTCATCTCGACCTGCATCCGCCGGTCGGCGATTTCGCCCAGGCGCTTTTGCAGGACCTCGACCTCATAGGTCGAGAGTTTGATCAGGGACTGCGCCCAGCTCATGCGGCTTCACCCATCAGGATTTGGGCGAGACTGTCGAAGCTCGCCTCCAGGCTGGTCGCCTCGTCCTTGTCCTGGGCGAGGAAGGCCTCGAGCGCAGGATTAAGCTCGATGGCGCGGTCGACGATCGGATCGGCCCCGGCGCGATAGGCGCCGATGCGGATCAATTCTTCCATGTTGGCGTAGGCCGACAGCGATTGGCGGGCCAGTTTCACGATCTCCCGCTCATGCGGCAGATGGCAGCCCGGCATGGTCCGGCTGATCGACTTCAGCACATTGATCGCCGGGAAGCGGCCGCGCTCGGCGATGGCCCGCTCCATGACGATGTGGCCGTCCAGGATCCCGCGCACGGCGTCGGCGATCGGTTCGTTGTGATCATCGCCGTCCACCAGCACCGTGAAGATGCCGGTGATCGGTCCGGCCGTGGTGCCGTCCGGACGGACAGGCCCCGGCCCGGCGCGCTCCAGCAGCTTGGGCAGTTCGGTGAAGACGGTCGGCGTATAGCCCTTGGTGGTCGGCGGCTCGCCTGCGGCCAGCCCGATCTCGCGCTGGGCCATGGCGAAGCGGGTGACGCTGTCCATCATGCACAGCACCTCCATGTCCTGGTCGCGCAGGAACTCGGCGATGGCCAGGGTCATGTAGGCGGCCTGGCGGCGCTTCAGGGCCGGCTCGTCGGAGGTGGCGACCACGACGATGGCGCGCTTCAGCCCCTCCTCGCCCAGGGTCTCCTCGATGAACTCGCGGACCTCGCGGCCCCGCTCGCCGATCAGGCCGACGACCACGGCGTCGCAGTCGGCCTCCTTGGCCAGCATCGACAGCAGCACCGATTTGCCGACGCCCGAGCCGGCGAAGACGCCCAGGCGCTGGCCGCGGCAGCAGGTGGTGAAGACGTTCATCGAGCGAACGCCCAGATCGAGCCTCTCGCCCACCCGGCCGCGCGCATGGGCGGCGGGCGGGGCGGCGCGCAACGGATAGGGAACCAGGCCCTGGGGCAACGGCCCCTTGCCGTCGATGGGTTCGCCAAAGGCGTCGATGATGCGTCCCAACCACGCGGTGGTGGGACGAACGGCCGAGCCCTGCGGCTCGATGCGGATTTCCGCGCCCGGCGCCACGCCCTCGACCGGGCCGAAGGGCATCAGCAGGGCGCGGGTTTCACGGAAGCCGACCACCTCGGCGGCCAGCGGCTTGTCGGCCCGGCGCTCGATCTCGGCCCGCGCGCCGACCGCCAGCCGGGTCAGCCCGCCGCGGGCCTCGATCAGCAGACCGTTCACGGCCGCCACGCGGCCGGAAACGGTGAGCGGATCGATCCGCTCGACAGCGGCGACTAGGCTACGCAACGGCTGGGGCCCCCAGGGTCAGATTCGACCGCTTGAGAATCCGCCCTGCGCCGTTAACCCCCGGTGAAGATTCTTAACGACCTCAGCGCAGCGCCGAGACCAGGCGCGCGGCCCGCCCCGGATGCTTGGCCGCCATCTTGGCGGTCGCCACAGGTCGACGCATGGCCGCGCCCACAACCAGCGGCCTGATGGTCCGGGCCAGCACCGGCCGGGCGTTGCGGCCGATGGCCCCGCGTCCGAGGAAGGCGGCCAGGCCGACCACCGCCAAGGCGCCCAGCCCGACGACCAGGGCCTGATGCTTCTGGGCCTCGGTGTAGACGCTGAACCGGCGGCCGCGCAGATGCTCGCCCTCGGTGTGACCGCCGCTGCCGGCCTCATAGAGATTATCGCCCAGGACCTTTTCGCCGCGGCGGCGCGACAGCGGCGGCACGATCTTGGCCAGCAGCTTGTCGGTGAAATTGGGCGCGGCCGCCGAGGCCAGGACCAGCGGCCGCCCGCCCGCGCCAACCGCCATGTCGCGGATCGGATGCTGCGCCGCATGCAGAATGGCGTCGGCCACGACGTCCGGCGCGTAATGCGGCGGCAGCGCCCGGGGCGCCTTGTCCATCAGGTTGCGGGCATGGTCGGCGAAGGGCGTGGAGATGCTGGACGGCTTGATCAACGTCACGGCGACCGGAAGTTTCTCGCGCGTCAGTTCGATCCGCAGCGCGTCGGTGAACCCCTTCACGGCGTGTTTGGACGCCGAATAGGCGCCTAGCATCGGCGTGGCGACGTCCGACAGCACCGAGCCCAGATTAATGATCGCGCCTGATCCGCCGCGCTTGCGGAAATGCTTCACGGCCTCGAGCGACCCGTTCACCACCCCGAAGTAGTTGGTGCGGAACAGCCGCTCGTGATCGGCGGCCGGGGTCTGCATCAGCTCGCCATAGAGGCCGACGCCCGCGTCGTTGATCCAGGTGTCGAAGCGTTCGAACCGCGCCACCGCGGCCCGGGAGATCTTCTCAACGTCGGCCGGATCGCCGACATCGCCGACCACCGGGTGGGCGCGGCCGCCGGCGTCGTTAATTTCCTTGCAGACGGTACGCAGGGCTTCTTCGTTGCGCGAGGCCAGCACCACCGCGGCTCCGGCCTTGGCCGCCTTGCGTGCGGTCGCCAGGCCGATCCCGGACGAGGCGCCGGTGATGACGATGACCTGATCGGCGAGCGGCTTCAGTTTCACGGCCATGGGTATCCTTGCAGGCTTAGGGTTCGCAGGTCGAAACGACCCGATCCCCTTACCGTTCCCCCATGGCGGAAGCTTGGCCGCAGCCCGCGTTCGCCACCCCCGTCCAATCACAAAAGATTCAACAGTCCGAGGAGTCCGCGAGAGGGGCCGCGCTTGTAGCCGAATCCCGAACCGAGTTAACGATTCGCTCAGAGGCGCTTCACCATTAACCGGTCTTAAATTAACTCGCTGGCAAGTTAACCGCGAGTGCCGAGGCGAATTGCCTGAATTCGGGGGCTTAAGCGCTACCGTTCGAGGAGGAACTGATGCGCGTACTGTTGATTGAGGACGATAGCGCCACGGCGCAGAGCATCGAGCTGATGCTCAAGTCCGAGGGTTTTAATGTTTATACGACCGACCTCGGGGAAGAGGGCGTCGATCTGGGTAAGATCTACGATTACGATCTGATCCTGCTCGACCTGAACCTGCCTGACATGAGCGGCATGGACGTTCTGCGCACCCTTCGGGTCGCGAAGATCAATACGCCCATCATGATCCTGTCCGGCACCGCCGAAATCGACACCAAGGTGAAGACCTTCGGGGCCGGCGGCGACGACTACATGACCAAGCCGTTCCACAAGGACGAACTGGTCGCGCGCATTCACGCCGTGGTCCGCCGCTCCAAGGGCCACGCGCAATCGGTCATCAAGACCGGCGACATTACGGTGAACCTCGACGCCAAGACCGTCGAAGTGAACAACGCCCGCGTCCACCTGACGGGCAAGGAATACCAGATGCTGGAGCTGCTCTCGCTCCGCAAAGGCACCACGCTCACCAAGGAAATGTTCCTGAACCACCTCTATGGCGGGATGGACGAGCCTGAACTGAAGATCATCGACGTCTTCATCTGCAAGCTGCGCAAGAAGCTGGCCGCGGCCGCCGACGGCAAGCACCACATCGAGACCGTCTGGGGCCGTGGCTACGTGCTGCGCGACCCGCAGGAAGCCGCCGTCGCCGCCTAAGGCGCACAGCACTTTCGAACAATACCGAACGCCCGCCGCTCCTTCCGGCGGGCGTTTTCTTTTTGTCCTCATTCCAGGTTAGGGTCCGCCACAGCAGATCGCTGGGGAGGCGACACCGTGGGAAGATCCATCGCGCTGGCCATTTGCCTGGCCATCGCCTTCGCATTGGCCTGGGTCGGCGACCGCACGCCGCCGCCCGCCCCGGTCACCGCGCCCCAGGCCAGCTTCTCCGCCGCCCGCGCCATGACTGACGTCGAGGTCATCGCCAGAGCGCCGCATCCGATCGGCGCGCCGGCCAACGCCGCGGTCCGCGACTACCTGGTCCAACGGATGACCGCTCTGGGGCTGGAAACGCAGGTCCAGCGCACCGACGCCTTCCGCCAGCGGAAGACCGGAGCCGAGGTCTCGATCCGTGGCGGCGCCGTCGAGAACGTGATCGGCGTCCTGCCCGGCCGCGACCGCACCGCCCCCGCGCTCGCCTTGATGGCCCATTATGACAGCGTCCCCGGCTCGCCCGGCGCGGCCGACGACGCCGCCGGAGTCGCCGCGGCACTGGAGATCGTCCGCGCACTGAAGGTGCAGGGCCAACCGGCCCGCGACGTGATCCTGCTGATGACCGACGGGGAGGAGGCCGGCCTGCTCGGAGCCTACGGCTTCTTCGAGCAGCACCCGATGGCCAAGCGCATCGGCTTCCTGATGAACATGGAGTCGCGCGGCGGCGGCGGCCGGGCCCAGATGTTCCAGACGGGCGCGGAGAACGGCGGCGCGATCGACCTGTTCCGCAAGACCGCGACCTCGCCGACCGCCTCGTCCCTGACCGTCTTCATGTACGAGAAGATGCCCAACGACACCGACTTCACGGTATCGAAGGACGCTGGGATTCCCGGCCTGAACTACGCCTTCATTGGGCGTCAGTTCGACTATCACTCCCCGACCTCGACGCCGGCCAACCTCGACAAGGGTTCGCTGCAACATCTTGGCCAAGAAACCCTGGCGGCGGCGCGCGAGGCCGCCTTCGCGCCCGCCCTGCCCGCCAAGTCCCCGAACCAAGTCTACGCCAACACCTTCGCCGGCAAGATGCTGGCCTATCCGCCCGCCGCCGGATGGGCGGTCCTGGCGCTCGCTGGCCTGCTGACGCTCATTGGCGGCTGGCAGGCCAGACGCGCCGGCCTCCTGCATTGGCTCGACCTCATCCAGGGCGTTGGCGCGACCCTCTACCTGGTCGCCCTGTCGGCCACGCTGCTTCGCCTGGCGCGGCGGGCCACGGGCGCCGACTTCGGCTTCATGGAGCAGCGCTACCTGCTGGCCCAGGTCACCCGCTGGGAGATCGCCCTGGCCCTGCTGGGCGTCGGCGCGCTGGCCATCGCCGCCTCGGCGGCGGGACGTGGCCGCACCAGACTGCCGACCGCTCTCATCGCGCTCGGCTCCGGCGCCGCCTGCTCGGCCTTCGGCGGCTGGGACCCTATCGGCCTTGGCGTCGGGGCGGCCGGTGCGGTCCTGGCGGTGATCAGCTTCGGACGGCCGACGACCACGTCCGGGGCGTGGAGCGGGGTGCTGCTCACCGGCTTCCTCGCCGCGCTGGCGATGCAGGTTCTGGCCCCCACCACCGCCTTCCTGGCCGCCTGGCCGCTGGCGATCGCCGGCCTGGCCGCGGCGCTCACCGGCATGGCGTCCAGGCGTAGCCTGCCCTTCCTGGGCGTCCTGGCGGCGCTCGGCGCGGTGGGGCTGTCCTGGCTCCTCGGCTTCGGGCATGGGCTCTATCTTGGCCTCGACATGGTGGAGCTGCTCGCCGCCATCGTCTGGCTGGGCGCCCTGCTGGTCTGGCCCCTGGCCCACGCCGGGGAGAACGAGAAGGGCGCGCGCATGGCGGCCCTCGGCCTGATCCTGCTGGGCTTCGTGGTCACCGCCATCGTCCGCTTCGACAGCCCCTGGGACGCGCGCTATCCACAGGCGACCCACGCGGCCTATTTCGTCGACGCCAGCGCGGGCCGCACCTGGCGGATCACCCGCCTGCGCGAGGTCTCGCCCTGGACCCGCCAGATGCTGACCGCCGACGGGGCGACCGTCGAGAAGATCACCCTGCCCGCCGGCCAGCGGGGCGAGGTCTGGGCCGCCAAGGCCGCGCCGATCACCGCCGCCGGCCCGGCTCTCTCACTGACCAAACAGCCGGACGGATCACAGCTGCTGCGCGTGACGCCGCCGCCCGGCGCCCGCACCATCGCCTTCACCCTCAAACCCAGCGTCCAGCTTACCGGCGCGACCCTGAACGGGCGGCCGCTCGAAGGGCTCTCGGCGCCCGGCGCCGAGACGCGGATCTATTGGGACGGCGCGCCGCAAGGCGTCGTGCTGGGCTTCAGGGCCGCCGCAACCGGGGCCGTCGACATTGGCTATGTCAGCGTCACCGAGCGCTGGCCGGCGGACGCCAAACCCCTGCCCGCGCGCCCGGCCGACGTGATGGCCTTCGACACCTCCGACGCCACCATCGTCGGCGGAACCCACAGGTTCACCTGGTAGGCTCAGGCCGCTGATTTCGGGCAAAAAGAGGGGGCGCTGGCGCGCCCCCTAAGTTTGGAAGTGTGTTTACCGTCAACTCAGAAGATGCCGTCCGGCGCCGTCAGGGTGACGCCGATAAGTCCAATAGCGGTGTCGAGATCGCCGTCCTTGAGCAGGGCCGTGAAGTCGAAGTGGACCGGATCGCCGGAGTTGAACTGCTCGATCGTTATGCCCGAGATGTCGAAGCCTTCATTACCCGTGCCGGAGTCCTCAACGAGCATCCGCTCGAAGCCGTTCGCCGTGCTGATCAGCACCGTGAAATTGTCGCCGAGATTGTCGATCTCGACATAGTTGTTGACGGCGCCGCCCGGTGCGTTGCTCGGGCTGAAGTCGACACTGACGGTTCGTCCGGCGAAGTTGAACGAACCATCGGCCGTGAAGTCATGCTCGACACCGGCGGCCGAGCGGACCGTGATCTGGGTGATCGCCTTGGTCGGGTCGTTGATGATCTCCGTCGCTTCGCCGTTGTTCGGCGGCGGGCCGACCGAGGCTTCGTCGTAGGCGCTCACCCGCACGTCCAGCACCGCGTTGACGTTGGGCTTCATCTGGCTGATCGAGAACCCGGCGTTGTTGTAGGTGACATGGCTGGCATAGGTCATGTCGCCGATCGGGGCTTGACCATCCAAGGTCCGCGGCGCGCCTTCGACGAAGTCGATGAACACGCCGTCGAGCGGATTGATGGACTGGCTGGCGACGCCGATCCCGGTCGAACTCACCGCGATACGTGTGGTCGCGCCAGGGTCGTCCGTGATCGGGCCGTCGACCGTCGTGCGAATGATGCCGGTGAACAGGAAGTCGCCATCCCGTTCGGCCGGGTCGATCGTCGTCCCGGCGTCGGGGCCGTCCACATCGCCGGGATCGTTTCCAGGCAGGTCGAGCGTCAACCACTCATAGCCCGTCGGCTTCTGGCCGGCGAAGTCGAGGGAGATGCTCTGCGCGCCGTTGTCGATCTGACCCAGCATGTTGAACGTGTAGCTGTCCGTTCCGGCGTTAAGCCCGATCGTGAACACATTGCCGGCGGTGGTCGCGCCGGTCAGGGTTCCGGTCCCAAAGCCCGTCAGGGTGATCGGCAGGCCGTCGGCCGTCAGGGCCTGCAAGGCCCCGGCCCCGATCGTGCCCTGAAGTTGCGATCCATTGGTCCCCGAGAAGGTCAGAGAACCGAACCCGTCGGCGCCAGTGTGGTCGACCTGCACGGTCGTCGCGCCGGAACTCGTCAGGTCCTTGGTCGCCCCTTCGCCGGGCTGGTTCTGGACGGCGTCCGCCACGAGGATCGCCGCGGGGGTGAAGTTTGACGGCGCGTCGTCCTGGAACCGGACCTGCAGACTGATGTCGTTGTTCGAATCCGTGGCGGTGTCGCCATCGCCGTCGGTGCGGGTGACCGACATCGACACCGTGCCGGTGGCGAGCGCGATCTGCTCGTCGGGCAAGGCCGGGTTCGGGTGGGCCAGCGACAGGTACTGCGTCAGGAACACCTCGCCGTTCGCCGGGTTGGCCGCCAGCGCGAAGGCGACAACGCCGGTCGCCGCCGCTCCGGCCGTGGCGCCGACGCGGCCCAGGATAAGGTCTTGGGCCGCCCCAGTGCCGTTGAAGAGGAAGATGTTCACCCCTTCAGTGGTGTCCACGCCAGAGTCGGTCGAGTCCGTCGTGTGCAGCTTGTAGCTCAACTGGGCGGCGGCCGGACCGTCGGCCCCGGCGCTCCCGGCCGTCACGGTGACCAGTCCGCTCACGCTGCGCGCGAACCCGATCGGACCCGCGCCGGGCACGTTGAGATCATCACCCTGCGAGGGCACCTCGGTATCGAACAATTGCTGGATCTGGGTCGCGCCAAAGGCGATCGCCGTGCCCGCAACGTCGGTGTCGGCCTGCACTCCGGGGGTCTCGTCGTGGGTCACCGCCGCCGCGGCGTTGGTGTTCGCCGTGATGGTGGGTCCATCGTCCTGGAACCGGACCAGGGTGCTGATGTCAGCCGGGGTCGAGGTCGCCTTGTCGTTGTCGCCATCGGTGTAGGTGACGGTGACGTTCACCGCCCCTGCGCTCAGGCCGAAGACGTCGTTGGGTTCGAGCGTGCTCTCATCGTGGACGTTGATGTCGGAGTGCTTCAGCGACAGGTACTGCGCGAGATAGACCTCGCCCGTCGTCCCGTTGGTGGCGACGGCGAACGCGACCGCGCCGGCCGGATCGTTGCCGACCCGCCCCACGATCAGGCCGCCCTGGGCGAACACGTAGATGTTCGTGCCGTCCGTGGTCTGCGCGCCAGATAGCCCGCCGTTGGTGGTCAGGGCGTAGTTAGACCCAGCGCCGGCGGGGCCGTCGGAGCCGAAGCCGCCGCCGGACGCGGTCACCAGCGGAACGCCGGAGCGGGCGAAGCCGATGGCGCTGTTGTCCTTCGCCGACACATCGGGGTCGCCGGTCTGCGGCAGAACCGAGCTGAACAAGGAGGCGATGCTGACGCCGCCCACCAAGGTTGCGCCGGCCACGTCGGTGTCGGCCTGCACGCCCTCGGTCTCGTCGTGGGTCACGCTGGCGCCCGCGGCGGGGGTCAGGGTCGGCGCGGTCGGCCCGTCATCCAGGAAGTTGATCGTCAGATTGGCCAGCGAGGCCGGCGTGGTGAAGCTGTCGCCGTCGCCGTCCGTCACAGTCGCCCGGACCTCGATGTATGGCCCGGTGAGCTGTTGCAGAACCGTATCGGGATCTCCGTCGGTCGCGTCGTTGCTTTCCTGGAAGTCGTTGTTGTCCTCAGCGCCGTCGTCATGCTTGATCGCACGTTCTTGATCGAGCGTGACTTGGCCCGTGCCGGCGTCGATGCTGACCCGGAACACCTCCAGGTCCCCAGCGCCGAACTCGGCGCCGCCGGCCTTGTTCACGTAGCCGACCAGATCGCTGCCGACCTTGCCAAGCACGATCGCGCCGCCGTCGAGGGTGTCAAAGAGACCCGTGGCGGTGCCGGCCGGAACAGCCGCGAGGCTGTAGGCCAGGACAGTCGAGTTGGGCTGACCGTCCGCCCCGCCGTCGTCGTTCGGCGACGCCACATAGGGATCGGTGTCGCTGTCGTTCGTGGTCAGAGTCGTGTCGTCGGTCTGCAACAGCGGCGTGGCGTTGGCCGAGATGGTGGTGCTTGGACCGTCATCCTTGAACTTGAAGATCTGGCTGATGTCGACCGAACTGTTGGCGGTGTCGCCATCCCCGTCGGTGACTTGCAGGTTCGCGAACACCTTGCCCGCGGTCATGCTCGCGATGTCGTCGGGGTTGGCCGTATCGGAGTGCTGCAGGGCCCGAAGTTGGTTGAGGGTGAGCTGGCCGGTGATCGAGTCGATACTGATCCGGAACACCTCGTCGTCGCCGGTGTTGAAGCCGGTGCTGTTGTCCTTGTCGAGGAAGCCGACGACGTCGGCGCCATCCAGGCCGAGCTTCACGGGCAGGCCGCTAAGCGTGTCCACGAGGCCGCTGTTAGCGCCGCCAGGATCCAGCAGCGAATAGGCCGAGCCGCCGTCGCCGTCCACGCCGAACGCCGCGGTGGGCGAGAAGCTGTTGGCCGCATCAGCCGCCGAGACGTTGAGGAAGGTCTCGTCCACCGTGATCGAGGGCGTGCCGTTCAGCGCCAGGGCGACAGTCGGGCCGTCGTCCTCGAAATTGACCTGCGAGCCGACCTCGTCGGTGTCGGTGAAGGCGTCGAGAATGCGCACGCCGCCGAGGTCGAAGGCGCCGTCGCCGACATTCTTGACGACCATGCGGTCGAACACCTCGCCGGCCGCGCTGCGGACAATGATCTGCATGCCGACAGTGAGGTTGGTTACGGTCGCCTGATTCTTCTCGGTCCCGGCCGCGGGGCCGTCGGCGCCGTCGGCGCTGGTCGCGAAGGCGAAGGCGATGTTGGTGTCCGTGCCGCCGAGCAGGGTCCCGTCGACCGCCCGCCACTCGACCGTCTGGTTGGCCGCGTTGCGGATCTCGACCGAGGCGATGTTGCTGCGCAGGTTGTTGGGGTCGCCGCCAGCCACCGTCTCCAGCCCGCCAACGAAGGCGTTGCCCTGGGCGGTGTCGGCGGCCACGTCGAAGATCGAGACCTGGACGGTCTGCGGGCCTGGGGGCGAGGTCTGCACGATCTGGACGCCGAGGCCCGTGACCTCGACATGGTCCCCGTACTGGATGGATTGCGTGAAGTCGGCGGCGGCGTTGCCGATCGGCACCGTGATGCCGACGACCGTATCGAAGCGCAGGGCCTCGCCGTTATTGACCGCCTGATTGTTGCTGCCGAGGCTGGTGGCCCGGGTGTTCACCGAGTCGCCGTACTTGTCGTTGCTCACGCTCTGCGGGGTGAGGTTCAGGCCGGTGATCAGCAGTTGGATGTCGGCCGTCGACGCGGGATTGTTATCGACCGCGGTCCAGGCGTTCTGGTTGGCCGGCGCATCGTCGAAATTCTCGAACAACAGCTCCTGGGCGCCGGTGACGTACAGCTTGTTGGTCAGGTCCACCACGTTGTCGGCGCTGGCGTTGGCGCCGTGATCGAGGGGCGTGAACTGGACGACCCAGATCTTTCCGCCGGTGACCACATTGCTCGCGTTCTTCAGTTCCTCGAGAACCAGGGCGAAGGCCACGGCGTCGTTGGAGCCATTGGCGTCGCTGTCATACTTGCCGAGCACGATGTTGTTGTTGAGGTCGGTGTAGAGCGAGATCGCCTGCCCATCGATGGTGGTCAGGCCGCTCCCCAACCCGTTGAGCGGATTGCCGCTGGCGTCGGTGAACTTCAAGTCGTTCAGGCCCGCCCCGTTGGTGACGGTGATCACCTGGGCGACAGCCTGTCCTTCGCCGTTCTGGCTGCTCGGCGGCGTTGGCGGCGGCGTCAGGTTCAGGCCACCTGCGGAGAACAGCCGACTATAGAGCGCAGGCGCGGCCGCGTTGAGGGCGCTCAGGTTCAAGACGTCCTGATCGTTGTTGTCCTCGAAGGCGGAGGCGATGCCCGTCGTTTGCAGGCCGTTGGTCTCGTCGTGCGTGACCTGGCCGGTGACGCTGATCAAGGTTTCGTTGTTCGTGGGCATGACGCCTCTCCGTCCAAAGATCCCCCGACCTGATTAAAAACCGCACGCGTCTCGCGCGCAGGGCGCGAGGCGTGACTTCAACGGCGATGCTGTGGCGAGCGTGCGCCCGGGCGCGGCCCTAAAGGCCGCCCGAGGCGCTAGGGTCTCAAGCGATTGAGTTGCGACTGAGCATGCGAGGGCCGAGTTGCGACGCAGCTTCCTGAAAAACGGAACATCTGATCACCCTCCTCCCGCATCTCCTAAAGCAGCACCACACAGGGAAGCAGCGGATGGGGGAGAACATGACAGCCCACGACGCTTGCCACCTGAGGTGATAAGCATATCTAACTACACTCGTCAAAAGACGGTGAATCCCGAAAGCCACGCCGGCAAACTATGCCAAGTTCTCAATTGGTCAAGTTAAAATATCAACGTTCCATTAACCAAACTGTAGCGCCATTTACTAGTCCTACTCTAGGTAGAGACTTTAGATTTCGGCGCCTTGAGCTTGGCCTCGCGAACCCTGTCCCGACAGCGTGAAGAAGGTCGGCCCGTCCCAGCCTGAGGTGCGCAAACCCAACTGGCGGTCGGAAACGGACCTCTCGATCCCTTTCGTGACGTCGTTCGGCGGTCAATCAAAGGGAACGCCGCCGGCCACCCCCTTAACCCTCTAATTTTCGTAAATCTTCACGTCCATCCCAGTGACTCCGGGTCGTTCATTGAGCGGAGGACAGACCTATGGCGGCCAAGATCAAGTCGATCGAAAGCGAAACAACCCCCGAAAATCACCGCGGCGAGCACATCTCGTTTGCCGGGAAAACCGCAATGGGCGGCTGGCGTGTGGACCCGCCAGGCCAGATCGATAACGAGCACAGCCAGCGCCCCGACATGCCGCCTGGCCACGTCGATCCCGACGACACCGATCCTGGCGGCCAGACCCTTCCCGGGACGTCGGAAGCCGACAGCCTCCAAGGGGGACTTGGCGCCGACAGCCTGAGCGGCGGAGACGGAAACGACACGCTGTCCGGGGGCGCCGGGGCCGATAGCCTGGAAGGCGGCGCCGGCGCCGACGATTTCGTCGTTGAGGGCATGGCGGCCACCGCAGACGGCCTCGATCACATCTTCGATTTCACATCCGGAGAGGATCGCCTGGCGCTCGGCGCGCCCGCCACTGACGAAAACTTCAGCACAGCTACGGCCGCTGACTACGCGACGGCGACGGACGCGGCCCTCCAGGCGGTGGCTGGCGGCGCCGATTTCGTAGCGGTCGAGGTGGGCGCGGACGTCATCGTGTTCGCCAACACCGACGGCGATCCCGCCACGCTGGATGTCGCGGTGGTCCTGGTCGGCAAGAGTCTGTCGGACATCGCTCCCAGCGACTTCGTCTAAGCTGAAGAGGTGCGGGCGGCCGCGGGGCGATCCTGCGGCCCACCGCCAAGAGTGTTCGACTGCAAGTCCCCCGGCGCGGCCGGGGGACTTTTGCGTTGCAGGCCAGCCGCCGGCCAATTCATGCTTCGCTCGACACGCCGCAGCCCCTATTCTACGCCCACCGCATCCGGGCCGGCGTGGCGGTTCTGTCGGCGAAACGCAGGCGACTTACCGCCCCTTGAGGCGAGAAGAACGCTTCTTGGGAACGGAAGAGAAATTCGGAAATGATCGGGAAGTCTGAAGTCGTAATCTATCACAACCCCGCCTGCGGGACGTCGCGCAACACCCTGGCGCTGCTGCGCGAGAAGGGCCTGGAGCCACAGGTCGTGGAATATGTGAAGGACGGCTGGACCCGCGACCAGCTTGAGGCGCTCACCGCCAAGATGGGCGTGAAGGCGCGCGACATCCTGCGTGAACGCGGCACCAAGGCCGTCGAGCTTGGCCTCACCGACCCGTCGACCTCGGACGAGGCGATCATCGCCGCGATGATCCTCGATCCGATCCTGGTGAATCGCCCCATCGTCTCAACCCCGAAGGGTGCGGCGCTGTGCCGTCCTGCCGAACTGGTGCTTGGTCTGCTCTAAGCAAGCGGACGCACGTAAGTCACACAAAAGACTCACCTGCGATTAACCAAACCGCTCAATAGTCGCCCCGCATTTTCTTGCTGCGCCGGGGCAGTTTAGCCAGTTTCGATGCACTTGAGTTTGGCGGGCCAAGCCTGACCATGGGCATCGCGAGTACGGGGGCATGATGCAAGAGTTCGATCCGCGACGTCCGACACTTCGGCTCGTTCCGCGCCTGCTGCTGGGCGCCGCCAGCCTCGCGGCCATTGCGGTCGGCTTCAAGCTGACCACCACCGAGACCATCGCCCCGGCCAAGCCGCCGCTCGGCGCCGCCGAGATCGCGGCCCTGCAACACGCCGCCTTCACCCAGTCCGAGGCCCAGCCCGGCTTCGCCCGCCCCGAGAGCGTGCCGGTCAAGGTGCTGCCCGGTGAAACCCTTGAATCCGCCGTCCAGCGCGCCGGCGTGCCGCGCGACGAGGCCCGCCAGGCGGTCGCCACCCTGGGCGAGGCCATGGACACCGTTCACATCAAGGCCGGCCTGGCGTTCGACGCCGCCGTCGCCCGTCCGCGCGGCGAGCGTGGCCCGGCCCGGCTGATCGGCCTGTCGATGCGCACCGGTCCGGCCAACTCCATCACCCTGTCGCGCACCTTCGACGGCGCCATGCGCCTGCGCGAAATGGAAGAAAAGATCCGCGACGAGCAGACCGTGGCGCGCGGCGAGATCACCGGCTCGCTCTATGAGAGCGCCGCCCGGCTGGGCGCCAATTCGTCGATGGTCGTGAACATGGTCAAGCTGTTCGCCCACAAGGTGGACTTCGACCGCGACCTGAAGCCCGGCGACGACTTCACCATGGTCTTCGACCGTAAGATCACCGAGAGCGGCAAGACCATCGAGACCGGCGACCTGGAATACGCCGCCATCAAGGGCATCCAGTTCTACCGCTTCGAACGCACGAACGGCGAGGTCCAGTACTTCGACGAGAGCGGCAAGAACATCAAAGGCTTCCTGCTGCGCACCCCGGTCGACGGCGCGCGGATGACCAGCCGGTTCGGCATGCGTCGCCATCCGATCCTGGGCTTCAACCGCATGCACCAGGGTATCGACTTCGGCGCGGGCTCCGGCACGCCGGTCGTCGCCGCCGGCGACGGCGTGGTGGTCGAGGCTCGGCGCTGGGGCGGCTACGGCAACTGGCTGCGCATCCGCCATTCGGGCGGCTTCGAGACCGGCTATGCCCACCTGTCGCGCTATGGCAAAGGCATCAAGCCAGGCATGCGGATCACCCAGGGCCAGGTGATCGCCTATGTGGGCTCCACCGGCGCCTCCACCGGCCCCCACCTGCACTATGAAATCTGGCAGCACGGCAAGCGCGTGAACCCGGTCGGCGCGAAGGTGCCCCAGGGCACGGTCCTGGCCGGCGCCGAGTTGGCCGCCTTCCGCGCGCAGAAGGCCCGCATCGACCGCATGGTCCAGGGCGAGGCCGACGACGCCGGCGAGACCCGCAAGCTCGCGGCGACCGAGGCCAACGCCGTCAAGGTCGCGGGCCTGCGCCGCTAAGCCGCCTACGCGCGTGAACTTTCAACCGGGCCGCAGCCGGACTAATGTCCCGCTCAAGCCAGTTTCGCGCGGAGAGTCGTCGTGACCGCAGCCGTCCAACCCAAGCCTCGCGCGCGCTATGTCGCCAAGCGAGACGCGATCATGGCCGCCGCCATCAAGGTGTTCGTGGATCAGGGGATGAGCGGGTTCACCCTGGCGGCCGTCGCCAAGCGGATGGACCTGCATCCGGTCAGCCTGACCTACTACTTCAAGCGCAAGGAAGACCTGGCGGCCGCGGTGCTGCACGACACCATACGGCGGTTCGGCGAGATGCTGACCCGGGCCGAGGAAGAGGCCTCGCCGCCTGATCGGCTGCGCATCTTCGTCGCCGGCTATTTCGAGACCCGCCGCCGCATCGCCGCCGGCGAGGAAATTCCGCTGGCCCCGTTCAGCGAGATCTATCTGGTCGAGGGTGATCAGTCCGAGGCGCTGATCGAGTCGTTCCAGACGCTCTATGTCCGCATCGGCCGGCTGTTCAAATCGCCCGACATGCCCTGGATGACGCCGCCGCGCCGCCAGGCCCTGGCGCGGCTGGTGGTGAACCAGCTGACCTGGTCGGACGCCTGGCTCGACGCCTATGAACCCGACGACTATCGGCGCGTCGCCGCCCGTGTGGTCGACGTGATGACCGGCGGTCTGGCCGCCAAGGGCCAGGCCTGGCCCGACCTGCCGCTGATGACCCTGGGATCGCCGGACGCGCTGAACGATGAGGTGACCCGCGACCGGTTCCTGGTCGCCGCCACCAAGCTGATCAACCGCGAGGGCTATCGCGGCGCCTCGGTCGACAAGATCTCGGCCGAGCTCAAGGTCACCAAGGGCTCGTTCTACCACCACAACGCCGACAAGGATGAGTTGGCCGCGGCCTGTTTCGCCCGGACCTTCGACATCATCGACCAGGCCAAGCGCGGCGCGGCGGACATCGAGCCGGGCTGGGTGCGGCTGTGGCTGACGACGGCGTCGCTGGGCATGCACCAGGCCTCGGGCGAAAGCGGCCGGATGCTGCGCCATCACGCGCTGGCGGCGGTGCCCCGCTCAATGCGTCGCCAGATGCTGACCCGCTTCCACCAGATCACCCACTCGTTCGCGGGCATGATCTCGGACGGGGTCGCGGACGGCTCGATCCGACCGGTCGACCCGTTGTTGGCCGCCCATGCGGTGATGGTGGTGTTCAACGCCTCGCTGCCGCTCGATCCCAAGAACAATCCGGAATCCACGGCGGGGCTGCTGGAGGACTATCTGCGCCCGGCCCTACTGGGCTTCTTCGTCGAATAGCGCTGCGCCTGGCGCGAGGAAGACCGCGCGCCAGGGAGCAGGCCCTTACTTCTTTGCGTGCGTCGCCGTTGCGCTCGGCGCCGCGGCGCTGACCGTGCACTTCACGAACTTGCCCTTGGCGTCGTGACACTTCTGGGCCTTGGCCGGCGCGGTCGCGACGGCGGAACACTTGGCGAAATGGCCCTTCGCATCGCGACAAGGCGCGGCGGACGCCGCGCCGGCGCCGGCGATGGCGGCCGTAAAGGCCAAGGCCGTCACCCATGACAACTTGCTGGACATGTTAGTTCTCCGATCCACGCCCCGCGTGGATAGGCGGCGACCGAGGACGACCCGGGCGCCGCCGAATGGCTCTGCTACTTGGTGGTCGTCGTGCTGGCCGCGGCCGGAGCGGCCCGGTGATGTCGATGATGCTTCTTGGCCGGGGCCTTGTGGGTGCTGGAAGCGGCCGCGGGGGCGACGCTCGTCGAACTGGCGGGGGCGGCGAAGGCGCCGCCGGCGATCAGGGTCGAGACCGCCAGGGTTCCGGCGGCGAGAATGGCTAGCTTCATTGAGATTGCTCCATGACGGCGGAGAGGTTCGCCGAGCCGTCAGATTTGCGCTCTCACCTCACCGCCGCACGGCCAGCGCCTTACAAATAGTTGAAGCGGCCGCGCGCCGGCCGGCGCTCCTCCAGCGCCCCGTTCGACGCCCCCGCATGCAGCTCTGTTTGAGCTTCGCCATACAAAAAAGGCCCCCTCGGCGAGGGGGCCTTTCAGGTCATCAATGACGATGAAATCAGTCGAAGACGATGACCGAGCGGGCCAGCTCGCCCCGCTTCATCTCAGCGAAGCCTTCGTTGACTTGATCGAGGCGGATACGCTGGGAGATCATCTCGTCCAGCTTCAGCTTGCCGTTCATGTACATGTCCACGAGGCGCGGCATGTCGACCGGGAAGCGGTTGGAGCCCATCATCGAGCCCTGGATGCGCTTCTCGCCCAGCAGGGCGAAGCCCGGCAGGCTGATCATCTGACCGATCGGGATCATGCCGATGACGTTGGCGGTGCCGCCACGACGCAGCATGCCGAACGCCTGCTCGGCGGTCTTGGCCAGGCCGATGGCTTCGAACGAGTGGTGCACGCCGCCCTTGGTCATCTCGATCACTTCCTTGACCGCGTCGGTCTGGGAAGCGTCGATGAAGTCGGTGGCGCCGAACTGATGGGCGAGGTTGCCCTTCGAGGCGACCATGTCGATGGCGATGATCCGGCCAGCGCCGGCGATCGCCGCGCCGTTGATCGCCGCCAGGCCGACGCCGCCGCAGCCGATCACCGCCACGGTCTCGCCGGGACGCACGCTCGAGGTGTGGATCGCCGCGCCGACGCCGGTCATCACCGAGCAGCCGATCAGGGCGGCGCGGTCGAGCGGCATGTCCTTGCGGATCGCGACGCAGGCATGCTCGTGGATCAGCATCTGTTCGGCGAAGGACGACAGGTTCAGGAATTGCGGCAGGCCAGCGCCGTTCTGCATCAGGCGCGGCTCATCGGTGGCGTCGCGCTTGGTCTCGGGCGACACGCAGAGCGACAGGTGGCCGGTGAGGCAGGATTCGCAGTGGCCGCAATAGGCCGACAGGCAGGTGATGACGTGGTCGCCCACCTTCACGGTGCGGACCTCGGAGCCGACAGCTTCAACGACGCCCGCGCTCTCGTGGCCCAGCACCGCCGGAAGCGGGTGCGGATAGGAGCCTTCGATGAAATGCAGGTCCGAGTGGCAGAGGCCGGCGGCCTTGGTGCGGATCAGCACCTCGCGCGGGCCGGGCTTGTTGATCTGCACGTCTTCGATCTGAAGCGGCTTACCCACTTCGCGCAGGACGGCTGCCTTCATATTGCGAACTCCCCAAACAGCGCCCCGCGGGGCGGAATTATCGAAGTCGCGGTATGGCCGCGGCTTTCGTCTTCCGAACCTTATCGCTGTTCAGGTGGCGGGGGCCAAGCGGGTTTTTCGGAGAACGCCCGTCCCGCCTCCAAAAATCCAGGGACCCCGGCGTCATCGCCAGGGCCCCTGCTTCGCCAAGGCGTCGCGGGGCCTATCGCGGGCCCCAGACCTCCGCCTTGCTCTCCGAAGTCATCAAGGTCCCGCCGGACTTCATCAGGCTCGAAGCCGGGACCACCGCGGTCCGCGCGCCGGACGACAGCGTGACCATCGTCTGCCCCCCCGACTTGCCGACCTTGGCGATCTTGCCGATCTCCATGCCTGATCCGTCCTTCACCGCCGCGCCGATCTTCAGGTCGGTGTCGGCGACCGTGGCCGAGGTGTTGGTGGCCGCGCCGGTCCTGGCGCTGGTCTGCGCGGGCTCGCCGGCCGGCGGCGAGGACATGGCCGCGCCGGGCTCCTCGGCCGCCGAGCCCGACACGCCAGGCTGCTGGGCCATGACCGGCAGGGCGAGCAGGGCGACCGCAGCGCCGGCCAGGAGGGGCTTCATGATCATGTTGTCGTCTCCGTCGTGCGCCCGCCCAACGGCCTTCAGAACCGCCGTCTACACGCCAGGGTTCCGACGAAGGGCCAAATCGTGATCGCGGCCCAGCTTGCCGCTAGGCGTGGACGGTGGTGCGCGGCGGCTTTGGCTTGAACCAGGTCAGGGTCGGCAGGCGGAGGCGCAGGAGCGGCCGCGGGGCCGGGATGCAACCCTCAAGCGCGGCCAGCAACGGCTCCACCGGCCCGTCGTTCAGGAAATGGTTCGCTCCGGGGACGCGCTCGAACCGTATCGGTCGCCGCGTCCGGGTTTCGGCCAGCACACGCTCGGCGATCTCGATGGGGGCGAAGTCGTCCTTGTCGCCATGAATGACGTGCACCGGAACCCGCATCCGCGCCAACGCCGCTCGCACTCCGTCCAGCTGCCCCGGCTGGTTGGTGACCTCAATCACCGCGTGACGCAGGTCGCGCGGAATGACCTTCAGCAGCTTGGCGCCCATGTCCAGCAGCCAACGGGCCGTCGGCCCGGACTCGCCGAAATAGCCCGACAGCAGCACCAGCCCCGCCACCTTGCGCGGATTGTTCGACGCCATCAGGGCGGCGATGGCCGCGCCGTAGGATTGGCCGACCAGCAACACCTTCTGGCCGGGCCTGGCGTCCAGCAGCGGGGCCAGCGCCCGCGCCTGGACGGCGATATCGCCGACATACTCGATGGGTTCGGAGGACGCATAGCCAGGCCGGTCGACCACGATCATCTCGCGGTCCTGCGGCAGGGCGGCCAGCGCCGGCGCCCAGTATTCCGCCCAGGACGGCGCGCCGGTCACCACCACGATCTTCCAGGGCGCGGGCTTGGTCCGCGGCGTGGTGATCGCCGACAGCTTCCACCCCAGCCCGCCGCCCGCGTCGAAGCGGATCCGGCGGACCACGGTGTCGGGATAATCGTCCGACGTCGGGACATGCTCGGTGCGGCCGGTCGCGGCGCATGCGAAGCAGGCCCATCCCACGGACAACACGCCCTTGGGTCTCTTATGCGGCAAGGTTCAAGCTCCCAGTTCGGTATCCTGACGTGGGAGTTGAACGCGGCAACTCAAGCCCGGTTCGCCTGGCCGTGCTTGTTTCAGGCCGGCGTGATCATTCGGTCACGCAGCTCCCGTTTCAGCACCTTGCCGGTCGGGCCGATCGGCAGCTCGGCGACGATCCGCACCTCGTCGGGCGTCCACCACTTGGCGACCCGTTCGGCCACGTGGGCCTTCAGCACCTCGGGCTCGACGCTATGGCCCGGACGCAGCACCACCAGCAGCAACGGCCGCTCGTCCCACTTGGGATGCGGCACCCCGATCGCGGCGGCCATGGCGACGGCCGGATGGGAGGACACCGCGTCCTCCAGGTCGAGGGTCGAGATCCACTCGCCGCCCGACTTGATGACGTCCTTGGCGCGGTCGGTCAGGCGCAGATAGCCCTCGGCGTCGATGGTGGCGATGTCGCCGGTGTCGAACCAGCCGTCATCCAGGAAGACCTGCGCGCCCTCGTTCTTGAAATAGGCCGAGGACACCCAAGGTCCCCGCACTTGCAAGGCGCCGACGCTGGCCCCGTCGCGCGGCTGGACGCTCCCGTCGTCGCCCATGATCCGCATCTCGACGCCCCAGAGGCCCCGCCCCTGCTTCAGCTTGCGGGCGTAGGCGGCGTCCTCGTCCTCGCCGGCATGGGTCGCCAGCGGGGTGTTGATGACGCCCATCGGGCTGGTCTCGGTCATCCCCCAGATCTGGCGGACGGTGGCGCCGAGCTGGTCCTCGACCCGGCGCATCAGGGCCGCGGTCGGCGCCGAGCCGCCAATGGCGACGTTGCGCACCGAGGTCAGCTTCTGGCCGGTCTGGTCGAGGTGATCGAGCACCCCGACCCAGATGGTCGGCACGCCCAGCAGGAAGCTCGCCTGTTCGGCCACCGCCAGCTCGCAGATCGACGGCCCGTCCAGTTGGCGGCCAGGCAGCACCAGCTTAGCCCCGACCAGCGGCGCCGCATAGGGCGTGCACCAGGCGTTGGCGTGGTACATCTGGGCGCAGGGCAGGACGGTGTCGCGGGCCGAGAGGTCGAAGGCGTCAGGCTGCACCAGGGCCATGGCGTGCAGCACAGTCGAACGGTGACTGTAGAGCACGCCCTTCGGATTGCCCGTGGTGCCGGAGGTATAGCAGAGCCCCGAGGCCTGGCGCTCGTCGAGCTCGGGCCAGGTGAACTGCGGCGAATGCGCGGCGATCAGTTCCTCATAGACCAGCGTCCCGGCCGGCGCCTGCTCCGGCAGGTGCGCGCGGTCGGTCATCGCCACATAGGTCTTCACGGTCGAGAGCTTGGGGGCCAGCTCGCCCACCAGTTCGCCGAAGCTGATGTCGAACAGCAGGAGGCTGTCCTCGGCGTGGTTGGCCACCCAGGCGATCTGGTCGGGATGCAGGCGCGGATTGATCGTGTGCAAGATCGCCCCGATCCCGGAAACCGCATAGTAGAGCTCGAAGTGGCGATGGGTGCTCCAGGCCAGGGTGGCGACCCGGTCGCCGGGCTTCACGCCCAGATCGATCAGCGCATTGGCCATCTGCTTGGCCCGCGCCAGCGCGTCCTTGTAGCCGTAGCGGTGAATCGGCCCTTCGACCGTGCGGGTCACGACCTCCCGATCGCCGTGATAGGCCGCGGCGTATTCGAGAATCGAGGGCAGGTTCAGCGCCCGGTCCATCATCAGGGCCAGCATCGCAGGCTCCTCCCTTATCGTTGTTCAGATGAGGGTAGGACGCGGCCGGCACGGGCGCTAGGGCCGACGCGGCTCAGGCCGCCATGCGGGCCTTGAAGACCCCATCGGGAAGCTCCGATGCGCGGCTGGGATGGACGAAGAAGTAGTCTTTCCAGGGCAGGTCGGTGTCGACCGTCGTGCGCTCCTCCAGCCGGTCGCCGTTCAGCGCGAACATGCGGTAGCCACGGGACAGGAACACGTCGAGCACGGCCTCGGCCGAACTTTCGAAGCGGGTCTCCAGCATGACCGGGTGGATCTCGATCTGCACATGGGGCCGGTCGCGGTCGATCAGGCGCTCGGCGCCCTTCAGCGCCCTTTGTTCGCCGCCCTCGATGTCCATGCGGATGAAGTCGATGCGCTTGAGGCCGTGGCTCTCGCAATATCCGTCCAGGGTGACCACCGGGGTCGGCTGGATCTCGACACCGCTGTCCTCAAGGTCGGGCCGCACCTGGCCGACCGGGGCCTCGCTGGCGACATAGGCGAAGGCCCGCCCCATGCGGCCGGAGGTCTTTTTCGGGGTCACCAGCAGCAGTTGGCCGGCCTTGTCGGAAACCGCGGCGTGGACCGGCGTCACCTGGCCGGCGATGCCGTGCCAGGCCAGGCAGACCTTCAGGACCTCGAAGGTGAAGGCGGAGGGTTCGAAGGCGTGAATCTGCGCAGCCGGCGCGACCTGGGTGACGACATAGGCGTGGCGCCCATCGCTGGCGCCCACGTGCAGGCACATCGGCGAACCGGCGAGCAGGTCGGCGAGATAAGGGGTCTCAGGCTCGTGCTTCGCCCACCTCTTATTGCGACGCCAAGCGCGGAAAGCGTGACCGAGCACGCGTATCGAGGGCATGGTTACCACCTTGTAGGTCGCCTCTTTACGCCGCGTCGCGTGTGACCGTCATCATGTAGTTGATGTCGCAGTCCGATGACCTCGACCAACGCCGCAACAAGGGGTCATAGACGACGCCGAACGGCCCCTGCATCGCGACGGGCTCGTCGGCCAGGAAGCTCCGAAGTTCTTCGGGCTTCAGGAACTTGGTCCAGTCGTGGGTCCCGGCCGGAACCCAGCGCAGGACGTACTCGGCCCCGACCTTGGCCAGGGCGAAGGCCTTCAGCGTCCGGTTCAGGGTCGCCACGATCATCAACCCGCCAGGCGCCAACAGCCGCGCGCAGCTGCGCAGGTATGCGCCGGGATCGGCCACGTGCTCGATCACCTCCATGTTGAGGATCACGTCGAAGGGCGCCTCGCCCGCCGCCAGCAGGTCCTCGGCCGTCGAGGCGCGATAGTCGATGGAGAGCCCCTGCTCGGCCGCGTGCGTGCTGGCGGTGCCGATGTTGCGCTCCGAGGCGTCGACGCCCGTCACTTGGAAACCGAGCCGCGTCATCGGCTCGCAGAGCAGCCCGCCTCCGCAGCCGATGTCGAGCAGCCGCAACCCGTCGAACGGGCGCAGCGACTTGGCGTCGCGGCCGAACCGCACCTGGACCTGCTCGCGTATGAACGACAGGCGGGTCGGGTTGAACTTGTGCAACGGGGCGAACTTGCCCTTGGGATCCCACCATTCGGCGGCGATGCGGGAGAAACGTTCGACCTCTTCCGGGTCGATGGAGGATGCGGCGGCGGCGGACATGGGGCTCTTTTCCTCCTGCCGGACGATTAGCGCCAGCCCCTATGCGATCAGCGGCGTTCGACGGGCGACATCTTGCCGACGCGCGACGTTTTTCCGCCTTCGAAAGGCAGACATTGCCCCCCAACGCTCCCGCCGCTATTAGGCGCAGCCTTCCCTCTCAAGCGGAGCTCTTGCGCTGTCTCGGCTAGTGATGAAATTCGGCGGCACTTCGGTGGCCGACCTAGAACGTATCCGGCGTGTTGGCCGGCTCGTGGCCGCGGAGGTCGCGGCCGGACACCAGGTGTGCGTCGTGGTTTCGGCCATGTCGGGCAAGACCAATGAACTGGTCGCCTGGACCGACGGCGCCGGCCCCGCCGCGCAAGGCATTGCGCCCTCCGACGATGAATACGACACCGTGGTCGCCTCGGGCGAACAGGTGACGGCCGGCCTGCTGGCCATGACCCTGCGCAATATGGGCCTGCCCGCCAAGTCGTGGCTGGGATGGCAGATCCCGATCATCGCCGACGAGGCCCATGGCCGAGCCCGCATCGACGACATTCCGCCCGAGAAGCTGTCGGCGGCGCTGGACGCTGGCGAGATCGCGGTGATCGCGGGCTTCCAGGGTGTGACTCGCGACGGCCGCATCGCCACGCTCGGCCGCGGCGGCTCCGACACCAGCGCCGTGGCGATCGCCGCGGCGGTGAAGGCGGTCCGTTGCGACATCTACACCGACGTGGACGGGGTCTACACCACCGACCCGCGTATCGAGAGCAAGGCCCGCAAGCTCAACAAGATCTCCTACGAGGAGATGCTCGAGATGGCGTCCCTGGGCGCCAAGGTTCTTCAAACCCGCTCGGTCGAACTGGCGATGGCCCAGAACGTTCCGCTGCGGGTGCTGTCCAGTTTTGTCGAGCCCGGCGAAGCGCCCGGCCAAGGCACCATCGTGTGCGACGAGGAAGAGATCATGGAAAAGCGGATCGTGAGCGGCGTCGCCTACAGCCGCGACGAAGCGAAGATCAGCCTTTTCGGCCTGCCCGACCATCCGGGCGTGTCGTCGGAAATCTTCGGCGCCCTGGCCGACGCCAATGTGAACGTGGACATGATCGTCCAAAGCCACGCGCGCACGGCCGACACCGCGAACATGGAGTTCACGGTCGGCAAGCGTGACGCGGCCCGCGCGGTCGAGATCGTCCGCGCCGCCCAGCCGCAGATCGGCTTCGACGACGTGGCCGTGAACGAAGACGTGGCCAAGGTCTCGGTCATCGGCGTCGGCATGCGCAGCCATACGGGCGTGGCCAAGACCATGTTCCAGTCCCTGGCCGAGAAGGGCGTCAACATCCAGGTCATCTCGACCAGCGAGATCAAGATCAGCGTGCTGATCGACGCGGCCTATACCGAGCTGGCCGTCCGCGCCCTGCACGCGGGCTTTGGTCTCGACCAGCTCTAAGGATTGATCCGCAGGAGCACCCGCCCCTGCTTGCCGCGGACGGCGAACCGGTCAAAGGCCGCGTTCACCTCCGCCAGATCATGGACGCTGTCGACCGCCGCCCGCATCGCGCCCGTGGCGTGAAGCTCGATCAGCCGCGCCAGCTTCGCTGGATTTGACCGCAGCATCATCAGATAGCCGGCACGCTTCGATGAGAACGCGGACCTGACGAAACCGCCGAGGTCGGCGGTGGGATTGGTCGTCACGTACATTCCACCCGCCGCGAGATATGGCGCGGCCTCCCGAAACGACGACTTGGCCGGCGTATCGATCACCAGATCGAAGCGGTCGCCGCTGCGGTAGAGCGGCTCGCTTTCATAGGGCCTGATCTGCGAGGCGCCCTGCGAGGCCGCCCATTCGCCATTGGCCACCGAACAGACCGCGCTCACCTCCGCGCCCTGGCTGCTGGCCAGCTGGACGCCGTAGACTCCGACCCCGCCCGCCGCGCCGATCACCAGGCATCGCTGGCCAGGGCGCAGGGGCTTCAGCCGTTCAAGGATTTCGACGGCCGTCAGGCCCATCACCACCAGCGCCGCCGCATCCTCGTCGCCGAGCTGCGCCGGGACCACCTGCAGGTCGTTCTCGTCGATGCAGGCGTAGTCGGCATGGGTGCGCGGTCCGTTCAGCACATGGCTGTAACCGATCACGCGATCACCGGAGCGGATGCGGCGGCCGTCGCTGTGGGCGACGCCGACAAACTCAAAGCCGGTCACCACCGGTCCGGCCCGGCGGAACGCCTTCACCTGCGGCCTCCAGCCCCCGGACCTAACCTGGACGTCCATTTCGTTGACCGCCGAGACCTTCATCTGAACCAGGACCTGACCCGGCTTCGGCGCCGGGACCGCGATCTCGACCACCTCCATCCGCCCATCGCCACCCGGCGCGAGGGTCAGGGCCCGCATGACGTGGGTCATGGCGCGTCCTCCGATCCGACGCTGACCCCGAACGCCTCGAAGCGAGCCATGGCGGCGCGCGCGTCCAGGAAGCTCTCGGGGAACTTCAGCCCGGCCGTCGTCGGCGGGCCGCCATCGAGGCCCAGAATACGCTCGACCCCGACCAGCACACCAAGCGCCGTCAGGTGCGCCTGGCCGCGTGGATCAGATAGGACCGTGCGACGGGTCTCCACCTGCCCGCCCTCGACCTGCCCGGTGATGTCGATGAAAAGGTCGTGGGAGGCGGCGGCGCCGGCCTGGGTTCCGCGTGACTCGCCGGTCCCCAGATCGAAGCGGACATTGGGCGCGCCTGTGGTGATCGCCAGGCCCGGGACATCCAAGACCCCCATCGGCATGGCCTCGAAGGCCGGTTGGCCGCGCCGCGCCACCTGCCGACCGTTCACCTCGGCGTCCACCGACGCCCACAGCCCGTCGCTGCGGATCAGGGCGCGGCCGACGAAGCCCGTGCTGTCGCCCATGGTCATCGGGCCGATGGGATCGGCGTAATCGTAGAGCGCCGCCAGATCGATCCGGTCGACCCGCGTAAACAACGCCGCCGCAACCTGCGCCGCCAAGGTGAGCACGCCGGCCTGCCAATGGCCGAGCATCAGCACTGGACGCGCGGCGAAGGCGCTGGCGGCGACCGCGACGGGCGACATGGTGTCGGCGGTGCGGGTGACGCCGATATGAGCGGCCCCCGACCTCAAGGCGCCGAGCAGCAGGCCTTCGCGCGGGTCCTGCAAGGCCGCGACGACCAGATCGACCGGCCCGATCGCCGTCAGGTCGGCGTCGGGATCGGCGACGTCGAGCCGGGCGGTCTTCGCGCCCAGCTCCTTCGCCAGCGCTTCGCCGTCCGCCGGACGTCGGCCCGCCAGGATCAGTTCGACGTCATGGCCGGCCGCGCGGATATGGCGAGCGACCAGCCCGCCGACCAGGCCATAGCCGCCGGCGATCAGGATGCGCGGGCTCACAGCGCCACCGCCATGCGGTACTCGCTGGGGAAGGCGTGGTCACGCGACAGGTCCGGCGAGCGGGTCTCGGTCAGGATGCGCAGGCCGTTGGCCTGGTAGAAGCCGACCGCCGGGTTGTCGGCCAGGACGTCCAGCTGCAGTTCGCGGTAGCCGTCCGCCTTGGCTCGCGTGATCGCCGCCTGCAGCAATTGCCGCCCGGCCCCCTTGCCGCGATGGCGTTCGGGCGTGGACAGCGCGTGCAGGTAATAGACGTCCTCCGGGACGTGGGCGTTCAGATAGCTCGCCTGCTCGGCGCGCTCGGCCAGGCCCTTCAGCTCCTCGAACGACACCACGCCCTGGGCGATCAGGTCGCCGGCCAGGGCCACCAGATTGTCCTTGAAGACGTAGAAGTTCGGCCCGGCGAAGCCGAGCTCCAGGCCCAGCAGTTCATCGCCATCGGTGGCCAGCGTGGCGGCCGAGGCCGCGAACAGGGTGTCGGGCACGGTCCACGAGGCGGCGACCATGCGTTCCAGCAGCCCTCCGCCGCCAAACTGATAACCGTAGCTGACGGGCCCGGTCGCCCGGATCAGGCCGGCGATGAGCGGGGCGAAACGCGCCCCGTCATCGGGGGTCGCCTTGGAAACTTGAATCGACTTGGCTGTCATGAACGCCTCCGCTAGAACCGTCGCTATATTACGATCTGTAAGTTACGATTAGTAACATACGCAGAGCGGTCGGTCGGTCAAGCGCCTTCGTGACGTGCGGCCTCGACGGGGAAAGGATGCTCGTGTCGGCCAAGCGGATGCCAAAGGAGCAGCGGCGGATCCAGTTGCTGGAGACCGCTTCGGCGATCGTGCGCTCGCAAGGCACCGACGCCCTGACCCTGGCCTACCTGGCCGAGCAGGCCGGCGTCACCAAACCCATCGCCTATGAGCATTTCGGCACGCGAGCCGGCCTGTTGATCGCCCTCTACCGTCACTATGACGCCCGCCAGGCGCAGGCGGCGCAGGCGGCCATCGCCGCGCGCGCCGAGACCCTGGAGGATGTGGTCGCCATCGTCAGCGCGGCCTATGTCGATTGCGTGCTCTCGGCCGGCCCGGAGTTCGGCGCCATCGCCGCGGCGCTGTCGGCCACCGAGGAGATGGAGGACTTCCGTCAAACGCTGCGGGACGGCTATGTCGACCTCTATCGCGAGGCGCTGTCGCCGTTCGTCGACCTGCCGGGGCCTGAAGGGCGGGCTGTCCTGCTGGGCCTGATCGGCGCGGCCGACGCCCTGTCGCAGGCCGCCGCCGCCCAGCGGCTGTCGCGCACAGAGGCGACCATCGCCCTGACCCAGATCATGTTAGGCGCGCTGTCACGCCGGGGTTAAGCGCTGGACGGTGAGCCGCCAGGCGGTCCAGACGCCCAGCATCGCGATCGGCAGGATCGAGGCGAACACCCAGAGCCCCGCCGCCTTGGCGGTCACCTCCGTCAGGCCCCCGGAGAAGCCCACCAGATTAGCGACCGCGCCGGCCGCCGCCGCCCCGACGGCCGAACCGGTCAGCCTGACCGTGGTCATGGCCGCCGCCCCGATGGCGCGCTCATCCATCGGCAGGGCCGCCAGGATGCGTTGGCTCATGAACGCCCAGGAGAGGCCAAAGCCGCCGCCCAGGAACAGGCCCGCGACGATCACGCCCCAGACCGAGCCGGTGGGGAAAACCAGGGCGCTGAACAACACGCCCAGGGTCGCCACCACGGCGCCGAGCCGGATCATCCGCACGGGCCAGGCGCCGGTCAGGTGGGCGACCAGCAGCCCCATGACCGTCCAGGCCGCCGCCTCGCCGGCGATCACGTAGCCCGCGGAGAGCGCGGAGAACCCGGCCAGGGTCTGGAGGATCGCCGGGCCATAGATCGAAAAGCCCATGGAGGCGGTGGTCAGCAGGAACATGGTGGCGAAGCCGGACCCGGCGATGGTCTTCAGGCTCCCCGATCCCTTCGGCAGCAGCCGCACGTTTGAGCGTCCATCCAACCAGACCATGGCCGCCAGCAAGACGATCCCCACCGCCGTCAGGGCCAGCGATCCGGCGAAGTTATGAGCGATGTCGGCCAGGCCGATGGCCGAAACCCCCAGGGCGATCAGGCCAAGCTGGGGCCACGCCACCTTGCTGGAGCCCTCGCCGTCCTCGCCGCTCGGCAACAGGGCCCAGGCCGCCCAGGCCACGCCCAGCGCCTGGATCGCAAACAGCCAGAACACCCAGCGCCAAGCGCCCAGGTCGGCGAAGATCCCGCCGATCAATGGTCCCAGCAGGCTGGCCACGCCCCAGATCGCGGTGACCGAAGCGTAGACCCGCGGCAACAGGCGGTCGGGGAACAGCAGGCCGATGGCCACCGAGCAGAACCCGACCACCCAGCCGCCACCCATGCCCTGCAGCAGGCGTCCGATCAGAAAGCTCCAGATGTCGGGGCCGGCGGCGCTGAGCGCGCAGCCGACCGCGTAGAGCAGGGCCGCGGCCGCCGTCGCGCGGCGCAGGCCAAAGCGCAGCGCCAGCAGGCCCGAACTGGCGCCGGCCAGCACCGAGCCCAGCAGGAAGCCCGCCGTGGCCCATCCGAAATAGGCGTAACCGCCCAGGTCTGCGCCGACGCTGGGCATGATCGTGGCGGTGACCAGGGAGTCGGCGGCGCTGATCCAGACCCCCAGGCAGATCAGGATGAAGCGCGGCAGGCGGCCGTCCGCCATCACGTCGGCCCAGCTTCCATCCGCCTTGGTTGCGCCCGCCATTTGACAATCCCTTACTTTACTTATTCCGAGCTAGACCCGGCCGGCGGATTTTGCAATCATCCATTTGTCAAATGCGCACCACATCCGATCAAATCCTCCTGCTGCTCAAGAGCAAGGGACCGGCCCAGACCAAGGCGCTCGCCGAGGCCGTGGGTGTCACCCGCCAGGCCGCCCGCCTGCAAATGGAAAAGCTCGCGGCCGAGGGCCTGGTCGAGCACGTCACCGAACGAATGGGCGTCGGACGGCCCCGCCGCTCCTGGTCACTGACCGCCCTGGGGAACGGGCGCTTTCCCGACACCCACGCCCAGATGACGCTCGAACTGATCGAGGCGATCCGCGGCGAGTTCGGCGACGAGGGCATGGACCGGCTGGTCAAGCGCCGCGAGCAGGCGACGCAGGTCGGCTACCGCAAGGCGCTGGACGGCGCGGCGAGCCTGGAGGAGCGGCTTGATCGCCTGGCGCAGGTCCGCGCCGCCGAAGGCTACATGGCCGAATGGAGCCGGCGCGAGGACGGCGCCTATCTGCTGATCGAAAACCACTGCCCGATCTGTGCCGCGGCCAGCGCCTGCCAGGGCTTCTGCCGTTCAGAGCTGACCCTGTTCGAGACCATGCTGGCCCCGGCCCGGGTCGAGCGCGCCGAACACATCCTCGCGGGCGCCCGGCGCTGCGCCTATCTGGTGACGCCCTAGCCGCGCCCGGGCGCCGGCAGCTGGAACTGCGGCGACCAGTGGGTGGCCGTGCCCGACACCACGTACCAGGTGATGAACAGCGCGCAGATCAGCGCGCCGGGAACGTGGCTGCCGGTCCGCCGATAGGTGAACACCGCGATCAGCCCGACCACCGCCAGCAGCGGCACGAACTGGATGCCGACAATGGTGTTCAGCGGCTCGCTCGGGATGGCCAGCCGGCCGGTGACGAACAGGCTGGCGTACTGCACCGCCAGCAGCACCACGAAGCCCAGGCACATGGCCGCCATCCCCGCCGCGTACTGGACCATCCGCCCCTCCTCCTTCACCGCGAGATTGGCGTGCAGGGCGTGCAGCGCGACCAGGAAGAAGGCCGTCCAGAGCGGCAGATAGGCCAGCGCATAGCCAAGGTGCAGTGCGTCCAACGGCTTCAGGCCCAGGACCCAGAACCGGTAGTCGACATGGAGAAACTGATCGACGATGTGGAGCGAGAGATAGCCCACGCCCACCACCAACAGCGCGATCGCGGCCGACCGGAGCCAGTCGGTCTTCACGCTCAGCCTGGCGTTCTTCAGCATCAAGCCCAGCAGCAGGGTGAGCACGGCGTTGAGCAGCGCCCAGACCAGCAGCTGGTTGGTGATCCACTGCGGGAAGAACGCCATCGGGAGGAACAGCATCCCGAGCTTCATGAACGGGAAGAAGGTGATCGCCGGCAGCGCCGCGGTCAGCACGAAGGCCAGCCACCACCGCCCGCCGCGCCGCTCGGCCGCGGGCTCGGCGGGGTGAGCCAGGGCCCGGAACCATGGCGCCGACAGCAGCAGTTGGAAGGTCGCCAGCATCAAGATCACCAGCCCGGCGAAACCGATCAGCGTGCCGACCTCCTTCCAGATCCAGATCTGCTGGGTGGGCGGCAGGGGATTGGCCTCGCCGTCCAGGGTCTTCTGGAACCAGTCGACGGCGGGCGCGACCCCGGCGACCGAGAAATGCTCGGCGGGATGGGTGACCGGCGGCACGTACAGCACCCGGGCCGATCCGGCGGCGACATCACCATAGACCTGGCCGGGCACGACCGGGCCCGAGGTCCTGAACAAAGCCTGCAGCGCCTTGGATTTCGGGACGTCGACGCCCTTCTCCACCTGCCACATCAGCTCGGCGAACTCGTCATAGCCGCCAAAGACGATCGCCAGATTGCGCAGGTCGGCCTTGGCGGCCGAGCCGAACACCGCCCCGATGGCCGGGGTCGAGCCCTCCAGCACCACCGACTTGTAGCCCGCCGGGTCGGAAGCCGCCGCGCCGACCACCGGGCCGCCGCCCAGGCTGTGGCCTTCCAGACCGATATTGGCCTTGTCCACCTGGGGCAGGCTTTTGAGGTAACGCAGGGCCGCCGGGCCGCCGAAGTCGTTGGTCCCGACGATGCCGGTCGAACCGCCGTGCCCCGACATGTCCATCGCCAGGACCACGAAGCCGCGCCGCGCCAGTTCGATGGCGAAGGCCGACTGCATCTCGCGGGTGTTGATATAGCCGTGACTGACCAGCACGGCCGGCGCCGGCCTGGCCGCGCTCGCGCCGGGCGGGGTGTAGACCAGCGCCGAGAGGGTGGTCCCCTTGTCACCCGCAAACCGCACGTCCTGCACGGTGACGCCGCCGGAGGTCTGAACGACATGGGCCAGCAGCGACCCTGCCAGGATCACCGCCCAGCCGAGCGCGAACGCAAGCCAGCTCTTCCGCATCGCCGCCTCCCCAGACGAACCACGTTATTTCAACACTATGAGGCCATGTTGGGCGCTACGCCAGAGCTTGGCCGACGCGCGCAAATGCGCAGAAATTGCGCACTTGCGTCAGAAACGCCGGAGGAAATTCCACAGTGACGCTCACAAAAACTTGGGGTCGCCTTTTCGTCTCCGTTCCGACGTTCAAAGCTGCTACGAGGCGGAAAAGGACAGGGAGAGCAACCGACTGATGGCCATGCAGGGTGTCGCCATTCGGGGACAACGCAGTCTGCTTCGGCAGATTCGTGAGGCGCTTGCTTCAGGCGGGCCGGCGCAAACGCGCCTGGACAGCGTGGTGCGCATCATCGCCCGCTCGATGGTCGCCGAGGTCTGCTCGCTCTACATGCTCCGGGAACGCGGCGACATGGAGCTGTTCGCCACCGAAGGTCTGGATCCCGACGCCGTCCACGTCACCCGGATGAAGCCGGGCGAAGGCCTGGTCGGCGAGATCATGCGCCTGGGCCGGCCGCTGAACCTGTCGGACGCGCCGAACCACCCGGCCTTCTCCTACCGCCCCGAAACCGGCGAAGATCCCTTCCACGCCTTCATGGGCGTGCCGCTGCTGCGCGGCGGCCGCGCCATCGGCGTGCTGGTGGTCCAGAACCGCACCGAGCGCGGCTATACCGACGACGAGGTCGAGGACCTGCAGATCGTCGCCATGGTGCTGGCCGAGATGGTCGCCGGCAGCGAGTTGGAAGGCGAACTCAAGGGCGTCGAGATCGCGCCCCACCGGCCCGAGCGGCTGATCGGCTCGAAGTTCGCCGACGGCCTGGCCCTGGGCGTCGCCGTCCTGCACGAGCCGCCGGTCGCCCCCTCTCAGCTGCTGGCCGAGGACGTCGTCGCCGAAGAGGCCAAGCTCAAGACCGCCATCCAGGGACTCCAGGCCCAGATCGACGAGATGCTGGAGGGCCAGCACGGCCTGGTCGACGCCTCCTACGAGGTGCTCGACACCTATCGGATGTTCGCCCACGACCGCGGCTGGAACCGGTCGCTGGAGGACGCCGTCCGCAACGGCCTGACCGCCGAGGCGGCGGTCGAACGGGTTCGCTCCGAACACCGCGCCCGCCTGGGCCAGGCCCGCGATCCCTACCTGCGCGAGCGGCTGCACGACTTCGAGGACCTGGCCGACCGGCTGCTGCGTCACCTCTCCGGCGACGGGCACGTGGCGCGCGAACTGCCGCAGAACGCCATCCTGATCGCCCGCAACCTCGGCCCCGCCGACCTGCTGGAATACGACCGCACCAAGCTGGCCGGCCTGCTGCTGGAAGAAGGCTCTTCGGCCAGCCACGCGGCCATCGTCGCCCGCGCCCTGGACATCCCCTGCGTCGGCCGCCTGCCTGGCCTGCGCGACCGGGTGTCGGAAGGCGACCCCGTGATCGTCGACGCCGAGACCGGCGAAGCCTATCTGCGCCCGCGCCCCGACGTGGTGAAGGCGCTGCAGGCCCGGCTGGAAGTCCGCCTCCAGCGCCGCGCCGAGTTCGCCAAGCTGCGCGACACGCCCGCCTTCACTCGCGACGGCGCCAAGATCACCCTGCTGATGAACGCCGGCCTCGACGTCGATCTCGACATCCTGGGCGAGACCGGAGCCGAGGGCATCGGCCTGTTCCGCACCGAGTTCCAGTTCATGGTCGCCGAGGAGATGCCGCGCTTCAACGCCCAGGCTGCGCTCTATGGCCGGGTGATGGACGCCGCCGGCGACCGGCCCGTCACCTTCCGCACGCTCGATCTCGGCGGCGACAAGGTGCTGCCCTACATGGAGGCCGAGCGCGAGGAGAACCCCGCCCTCGGCTGGCGCGCCATCCGCATGGGCCTGGACCGCCCGGCCCTGCTGCGCCTGCAACTGCGCGCCCTGATCGCCGCGGCTCGCGGGCGGGCGCTGCGCATCATGTTTCCGCTGGTGGCCAGCGTGGACGAGTTCCGCGCCGCCCGCGCCCTGGTCGACCACGAGGTCGCCTGGGCCCAGCGCCGCGGACGCCCCGCCCCCTCGCGCCTCGACGTCGGCGCGATGATCGAGGCGCCGTCGCTGATCTGGCACCTGGACGCCCTGCTGCCGATGACCGACTTCGTCAGCGTCGGCACCAACGACCTGATGCAGTACCTGTTCGCCGCCGACCGGGGAAACCCGCGCGTGGCCGACCGTTACGACTTCCTGTCGCCTCCGGCCCTGCGGGCGTTGGAGACGATCCAGAAGGCCTGCGAGGAATCCGGAACGCCGGTCTCGGTCTGCGGCGAGATGGCCGGCAGACCGCTGGAGGCCTTCGTCCTGGTGGCGCTGGGCTTCGACCGCCTGTCCATGCCGCCGGCCGGCGTCGGGCCGGTCAAGCAGATGGTGCTGTCCTGCGATCGCGAGGCGGCTCGGCGCGGGGTTCAGACCCTGATCCGCGGCTCGGCGGGAACAATCCGCAACGAGATCGAGACGCTCGCGCGCAAATTGTATCTGGCGATCTAGAATTCGCGCTGCGAAGGACCAGGGCCACGCGGCCCGCGTCTGATTAACGCATTGAATTCCGACGCCTAGAATGATATTTACAATGGAATATTAAGACCTAGACAGTAACGTTGGCGGCACGTGGTTTCGCCTTTAGATCGTAGCTTTAACAGGGGTGCCAGGTAGCCATGCCGCTTGATACTGGCGGGGTTACAAATCTGCATTTGAGGATGGACGGTGATCGCGAAGCGAACCGTCAAAACGCCCTCACGCCTAACCTGGATGCGGGCCCCGATATTGGCGCGGCTCTGAAAGCCGCCCGCGAGTTGCGCGGTCTGAACCTGCAAGATCTCGCCGACAACACGCGAATCCGCCGCAGTTACCTGGCGGCGATCGAAGAAATGCGGCTGGACGAGCTGCCGTCGCGCCCCTTCACCATCGGTTATATTCGCGCCTACGCCGTCGCGCTCGGCCTGGACGGCGAGGCCGCCGTCGAACGCTTCCGTCGCGAAGAGCCGCTGACCGACAACGCCCTGCGCGCGCCGATCGGCGTCAGCGAGAGCAAAGATCCCCGCCTGACCCTGATCGTCGGCGCCGGAATACTGGTGGTTGCGGCCATCATCCTTTGGAACATCGCGCAGCGCGCGATGAGCGAGGACGCTCCGCCACCCCACCGCGCGCCTGAATCAGCCTTGGCCAAGGCCAAGCTGGGCGCCCCGGCTGGTCCGGTGTCGCTCGGCGCGCCGCTGCCCGCGCCGGTCGAGTCGACGACGCCGGCCCCTTACGAAACCCCCGGCCTGGCGGCCGCGACCGCCGCCGACGGATCGTCCGACGCCGTGCTGGCCGCCAAGAAGCTGGCCGCGGCCAACCCGGTCACCGGCCCCGTGGAACCCACCCGGCCGCTGCCGCCGACCTTCATCCAAAAGGGCGCCATCTACGGCGCCGCGCCCCAATCCTCGGTCGTCACCTTGCAGGCTCTCAAGGGCAGCTCGCTGATCGTGCGCGGCAATGGCGGCGTGGTCTATTTCGCCCGGCAGCTGGCGGCGGGCGAAGCCTATCGGGTGCCGAACTTCGCCGGCCTGACCATCGACTCCACCGACGACCACGCGTTCCAGGTCTTCGTCGGCGGCCAGTCCAAGGGCCTGCTGCCCTCCCCCACCATCTCGGCGTCGAAGCTCACGGGCTGACCGCCCCGTGCGGTTGTCTTGCCCGCCCCCAGCGGCGAAGCTGCCTCCCAGTACAGTTGGGAGGCCAGAATCATGAGCGCGGGCAAAGACGGTATCGACCGGGAACTGGCCAACGCCGCCCAAGTCGCCTCCCCCTCCTATCGCCTGGCCGCTCTCGACCCCGACTTCCTGCTGGGCGATTCCATGCGCGGCGTCCGCTTCCTGCTGGAATTCTCCAAGGCCGACGAAGCCCTGCGCGCCTGGGGCGTGCGTTCGACCATCGTGGTGTTCGGCAGCGCCCGGGTCGGCGAGAACGGAAATGAGCGCCACGCCCGCTGGTACGCCGGGGCGCGTGAGTTCGGGCGCATCGCCTCGGAACGCGGCGGCGCGATCCTCAGCGGCGCCAAGCCCCGCGACAACGTGATCGCCACCGGCGGCGGGCCCGGCATCATGGAGGCGGCCAACCGTGGCGCGTCCGAGGCCGGAGCCCCCTCCATCGGCTTCAACATCACCCTGCCGCACGAGCAGTTCCCCAACCCCTATTCGACGCCGGAGCTGACCTTCCGCTTCCACTATTTCGGCATGCGCAAGATGCACCTGGCGATGCGCGCCAACGCCCTGGTGGTGTTCCCCGGCGGCTTTGGCACCCTGGACGAGCTGTTCGAGATCCTAACCCTGCGCCAGGCCGGCAAGGCGCCGCCGATTCCGGTCGTGCTGTTCGACGAGACCTATTGGCGCTCGGTGATCAATTTCGACACCCTGGTCGCCGAAGGCATGATCAACCCCGGCGACCTCGACCTCTTCCAGTTCGCCGAGAACGCCGAGGCGGTCTGGGAGGCGCTGCTGGCCGGCGGGCTCAAGCCCGGCGAGGACATCACCTAGGGCGAACGGCCCCCTCGCGTTTTGCCGCGAGAGGCCCTATTTTCTCAGGCTATGAGCGTCCAAGATCATACCCACCTCCGCCCCTGGCGCGCCATCGACCGGCGAACCTCGCGCAAGATCCGCGTCGGCAATGTGGAGGTCGGCGGCGACGCCCCGATCACGGTCCAGTCGATGACCAACACGCTGACGGCCGACGCCGCGGCGACCATCGACCAGATCCGCCAACTGGAAGAGGCCGGCGCCGACATCGTGCGGGTCTCGTGCCCCGACGAGGACTCCACCGCCGCGTTCAAGACCATCGCCCGGGAGTCCAAGGTCCCGCTCGTGGCGGACATCCACTTCCACTACAAGCGCGGCATCGAGGCGGCCAAGGCCGGCGCGGCCTGCCTGCGGATCAATCCGGGCAATATCGGCCGGCCCGACCGGGTGCGTGAAGTGATCCAGGCCGCCCGCGACTACGGCTGCTCGATGCGGATCGGCGTCAACGCCGGCAGCCTCGAACCCCACCTGCTGGAAAAGTACGGCGAGCCCTGCCCCGCCGCCATGGTCGAGAGCGCGCTCGATCACGCCCGCATCCTCCAGGACAACGACTTCCACGAGTTCAAGATCAGCGTGAAGGCCTCCGACGTCTTCATGACCGTGGCCGCCTATCAGCAGCTGGCCGAAGCCATCGATTGCCCGCTGCACGTCGGCGTCACCGAGGCCGGCGCCCTGCGCAACGGCACGGTGAAGTCGGCGATCGGCATGGGCTCGCTGCTCTGGGCCGGGATCGGCGACACCATCCGGGTCAGCCTGGCGGCCGATCCGGTCGAGGAGATCAAGGTCGGCTTCGACATCCTGAAGTCGCTGGGTCTGCGCCATCGCGGCGTGAACATCATCGCCTGCCCCTCCTGCGCGCGGCAGGGCTTCAATGTCATCCAGACCGTGGAGACCTTGGAAGCCCGGCTGGCGCACATCTCCATGCCCATGAGCCTGTCGATCATCGGCTGCGTCGTGAACGGCCCGGGCGAGGCGCTGATGACCGATGTCGGCTTCACCGGCGGCGGCAAGGGCGCGGGCATGGTCTATCTGGCCGGCAAGGCCCATCACAAGATGGACAACGAGCGCATGGTCGAGCACATCGTCGAACTGGTCGAGGCCAAGGCGGCCGAGCTCGCCAAGGCCGAGAACGCGACCCTGGCGGCGGCGGAATAATTCTCCCGTCGCGCGAACGGCGGTTCACCGACTGTTACCCTCAGACGAATTAACCTAGGCCTCGGCCATCCTTCCCCCGAGGTGTTGTCGTGACCACGCTACCCCCGTCGAATGACAATCGTCGCGCCATCGTGCGCATCGTCGGATACGAAATCGTGCGCATCGCGACCTCGATGGCCCGGATGCACGATGACGACATCATCGAGTACGTGATCTTCACGGCGATCTGGGTGCTCAACACCCAGCACCTGATCACTGACAAGCGATACGCTCAGCTGAAGAGCATCCCGCCAGACACCGCCAGGCGCCCGGTCACCATGGACGAACTGCGCCGCACCACGCCGATGCCGGACCACATCCTGGTCTCCTATGTCGAGCAGCTGGTCGAGAAGGGGATTGTCGAGCGTACCCCCCGCGGACTGGTGGTCCCCACCGCGGTCTTCACCCAGCCTGAAATGCTGGACGGCACCAACGAGCTGTACGGCCGCATGATGGCCATGGTCTCGACCATGCGCGGCGCGGGCTTCAGTTTCGGCGAGGAGCCTGAGCACCTCGCCCACGGGACGCATTGAGGACCATCTGTGAGTAGCCCGCCCCCTCCTGGAACCGACAACCGCCGCGCCGTGCTCCGCGCCGTCGTCTTTGAAGTGCTCAAGGCGCAGCGCTCGCTCGCAAAGCTGCACAATGGCGACATGTTCGCCCTGATGGTCTTCACCACCATCTGGAGCGCCAACGGCGAGCATCTGATCGGCGATCCCCGCTATGCCGGCCTGCGCGACATCGCCCCCGACAGCACCATCACCCCGATCACCGACGACCAGTTGCAACGCGCCCTGGGCGCGCCGCGCGACATGGTCGATCGCTACGTGAAGGCGTTCCTCGAGGATGGCTGGATCGAACGCGTTCCCGGCGGCCTCGCCGCCCCGAGAGCGGTGTTCACCTCGCCCGAGATGATGGACGCGGCTAACGAGGTCTATGACCGCATCATCGGCCTGGTCAGCGCCCTGCGCTTGGTCGGCTTTGGCCTGGGCGAAGAGCCGACGCTGTCCTGAGGGGCCAGCCGCCTCGATTTCAAATTGAACTTTGTCAAAGATGACGCCCCCGTCACCTCTTGCGTCCTTCGCATACCCTTGGTTAGGTGCGCATCCAAAACCAGGGAGAAACACGATGTCCGCAGACGGCAACTGGAAGATCACCATTCAATCGCCGATGGGCGCTCAAGAGGTCGAGGCTTCGATCACCACCAGCGGCGACACCTTCACCGGCACGACCAGCGGCCGGATGGGCGAGCAAACCATCGAGGGTAAGGTCGCCGGCGACACCCTGACCTGGTCGAGCGCGATCAGCCAACCGATGCCGATGACGCTGGAGTTCTCCGCCACCGTGGCCGGCGACGCCATGACCGGCAACGTGAAGCTGGGCGCCTTCGGCAACGCCCCGCTGACCGGCGTTCGCGTCTAAGATACCTCGCGAAAGCGATGATGAAGGGCCCCCTCCTCGCGGAGGGGGCCTTTTTCGTTGCGCGTCTGGGCGTTTGGCAACGGCGCTCGGGACCGCTAGAGAGGCGTCCCCACATTCACCCGTGACTGGAATACCGTGCGTCTTCCCCAGGCCAGACTGGATCAGGTCCTAGACCGCTTCCGCGAGATCGAGGCGCGCATGGGCGCGGCCACGGACGGGGCGGAAATCGTTCGCCTGTCCAAGGAACACGCCGAGTTGAAGCCGGTGGCCGACGCCGTCATGGCGGTGGCCCGCGCGCGCGACGAACTGCCCGAGCTCGAAGAGATGGCCAAGGCCGGTGATCCGGAGATGGCGGCCATGGCGCAGGACGAACTGCAGGCGCTGAACGACCGGCTGCCCGGCCTCGAGCACGAGGTCGCCCTGCTGCTCGCGCCCAAGGACAAGGACGAGAACGCCTCGGCGATCCTGGAAGTCCGCGCCGGCACCGGCGGCGACGAGGCCGCCCTGTTCGCCGGCGACCTGTTCCGCATGTACCAGCGCTACGCCCAGACCCGCGGCTGGCGCGTCGAGATCGACTCGATCTCCGAGGGCGAAGTCGGCGGCTACAAGGAAATCATCGCCTCGATCACCGGCGACGGCGTGTTCGGCCGGCTGAAATTCGAGAGCGGCGTCCACCGGGTGCAGCGCGTGCCCGAGACCGAGGCCGGCGGCCGCATCCACACCTCGGCCGCCACCGTCGCGGTGCTGCCCGAGGTCGAGAACGTCGAGATCGAGATCCGCGACCAGGACCTGCGGATCGACACCTACCGCTCGTCCGGGGCCGGCGGCCAGCACGTCAACAAGACCGACTCCGCCGTGCGCATCACCCACCTTCCCACCGGGATCGTGGTCACCTCGTCGGAAAAGTCGCAGCACCAGAACCGGGCGCGGGCCATGAAGGTCCTGCAGGCCAGGCTCTATGACCAGCAGCGCGAAGCCCTCGACAGCGCCCGCGCCGACGCCCGCAAGAACCAGGTCGGCTCGGGCGATCGCTCCGAACGCATCCGCACCTACAACTTCCCGCAAGGCCGGGTGACCGATCACCGGATCAACCTGACGCTCTACAATCTGGCCAAGGTCATCGAGGGCGAAGGGCTGGACGACGTGATCAATCCGCTGATCGCCGAAGACCAGGCCGCCCGCCTCTCGGCGCTGGAAGACGAGTACAACTAGAGCGCTTTCCGGCGAAGTGGACGCCGGTTCGACGCCAGAAAGCGCAACAAAGCAAAGACCTAGAGCGCAGCGCGCTTTAACGCCGGAGCGCCCTGCGGACGCGCTCGGCCTGACGGCGGCCGTCGTCGACCGCCCGCTCCTTGATCCTGGAAATGTCCAGATGGAAGGCCAGGCCCACGGTGTCGGCCATCGCCGCGCCACGCTCGCCCATCGGGGCCGCCGGACCGATCGTGGTGTCCAGCGCCGTCTGGTGCTCGATCTCTGCGTTCAGCTCGGCGCCGAGCAGCACGACCATCACCGAAAACCAGATCCACATCATGAATCCGATCACCGCCCCCAGCGAGCCATAGGTCACGTCGAAGTGGGCGACGTTGTTGACGTACCAGGAAAAGCCCAGCGACCCGCCCAGCCAGAAGCACGCCGCCATCACGCCGCCGACCGAGACCCACCGCCAGCGCGCCCTGGTCCGGCAAGGGGCCAGCCGATAGATCACCGAAAAGGCGGCCGCCGCCATCAGCAGCAGCACCAGCCACCGCAAAGGGATCCAGATGCTCGCCAGTTCGTGCAGGCCAAGCCGCTCGAAGACCAGGGGCGTGGCCACCAGGATGGCGCTCATCACCACCAGGAACACCAGCGCGCCGAAGGTGAAGCCGTAGGTCAGGGCGGTGCGCCGCACGAAGTGACGCTTTTCGGCCTCGTCGTAGGCGATGTTCAGACCATCGAAGAGCGCCTTCATCCCGGCGTTGGCCGACCAGACCGACAGCAGCAGGCTGATCAGAAAGGCCACCGACAACGTGGCTTGAGGCCGGCTGGCCAACCGCATCATCTGGTCGCCCACGATCCCGACCACCTCCTCGGGGAACACCGTGGCCATTTCGGCCAGCTGCTTCTGGACCGCGCCCACATCGGCGAAGATCCCGTAGAGCGAGACGAACACCCCGATGGCCGGAAACAGCGCCAGCAGGGTGTAGAAGGTGACGCCCCCGGCGACCGCAGGCAGCCGGTCGCGACCGATCTCCTGATAGGTTCGCCAGAGAATGTCCTTCCAGCCGATCGGTGGAATCCGATGCGGGCCGTGGGCCAGCCGGCCGCGGCCGGGCTCGGCGATATCGAAGGCCTCCGGCGTCGCCTCGGCCTGCACGCTGAGGCCGGGCTTGGGCTTCATGACGCTGCGCCGCCAGAGCTCGGTCATGGCGACCAGCCCAACCCAGGGCGCCGCACGCAGGAGGATCGGCCCTGCCACGCGAAGCCCCGACTTGATCGACCGTAGTGAAATCTCTGGTCGTCGCACGCTTCGCACACCTCAAACCGAGCTTCAAAAACCCGCCAGATCGGCGCCCGTTCCGGTGGTTGTAGCGCGCAAAGCCGAACGACGCCCCCTCGGGCTCGCCGCGCCGCCTATCAGGACATAAGCTGCTTGTCCCGCCCTCGAGCTTGCAGGTACCAGGGACCATGACCGGCCACATCGCTGCGCTCTATCGTCACCCCGTGAAGGGCTTCACGCCCGAGCGGCTGAATTTCGCCGACCTGACCGTCGGCGGTCCGTTCCCCTGCGACCGGATGTTCGCCGTCGAGAACGGCCCATCGGGCTTTGATCCGGCCGCGCCCGGCTTCATCTCAAAGCAGAAGTTCACCGTCCTGGCCGCGATCCCCGAGGTCGCCAAGGCCCGCACCGCCTATGACGAGGCCAGCGCCACCCTGACGGCGACCGCGCCTGGGCAAGCCGACTTTTCCGGCGTGCTCTCCCAGGACCCAGGCCGCGAGGCCTTCGCGGCCTGGCTGGCGCAACTGCTGGGCGAGGAGGCGAGCGGTCCCCTGCGGGTCGTCTCGGCCGACGGGCACCGGTTCATGGACCACCCGCTGGGTCATGTCTCGATCGTCAACCTGGCCAGCGTCCGCGATCTGGAAGCCAAGATCGGCCGCCCCGTCGACCCCTTGCGGTTCCGCGGCAACGTCCTGGTCGAGGGCTGGCCGGCCTGGGCCGAGAACGAGTGGAGCGGCCGCGAACTGATGCTCGGCTTCGCCCGCGCCAAGGTGTTCAAGCCTATCGTCCGCTGCGCCGCGACCCACGTGGATCCGGTCACCGCCGAACGCGACATGGATGTTGTAAAGGCCCTGTTCGACAACTACGGCCACATGAACCTGGGCATCTATGTCCACGTTACCGATTCTGGACGGATCGCAGTCGGCGACGCCTGCACCGAGCCGTCGATGGAGCCCGCCGAATGAGCCTGACCCTGCTGCAAGCCTGGCAAACAGCCAAGAGCAGGCTGGAAGCCGCCGGGCTCGCCGGCCCGGTCATCGACGCCCGCCTGTTGGTGGAAGCCGCCGCCGACGCCACCCGCGCCGATATCGTCACCGATCCCTACCGGGCGCTGACGCCGGAGCAGGAAGAACGCCTCGGCGACTATCTGTCGCGCCGCGAGGCCCGTCAGCCGGTCAGCCACATCCTGGGCCGCAAGGGCTTCTGGAAGATCATGCTGTCGGTGACGCCCGACGTGCTGACGCCCCGCCCCGACACCGAGGTGATCGTCGACTACGTGCTGAAGAAATTCCCCGACGAGGCGGCCGCCTTCCAGATCCTGGACCTGGGCGTCGGGTCCGGCGCCATCGTCCTGTCGATCCTGGCCGAGCGGCCGAAGGCCAAGGGCCTGGCGACCGACATCTCCGACGAAGCCCTGGCCGTGGCCCGCGAGAACGCCGCCAATTTGGGGCTGGCCAACCAGATCGCCTTCGCACGCGGCGACTGGACGCAGGGCCTGGCCGACGCCAGCTTCGACATCGTCGTCTCCAACCCGCCCTATATCGCCAGCGAGGTCATCGAGACCCTCGAGCCGGAGGTGAAGGATCACGAGCCGCGCCTGGCGCTCGACGGCGGGACCGACGGCCTGGACGCCTATCGCCACTTGGCCCCGGAGATCCTGCGGGTGCTGAAACCGGGCGGCATGTTCGCCGTGGAGATCGGCTACGATCAGAAGGATGCGGTCGAGGCCCTGTTCAACGAGGCCGGCGCCGACGACGTCTGGACCATCAAGGACTTGTCGACCCATGACCGCGTTGTGGTCGGTGTGAAAAACCCCTTGGAAACCGGCGACTGAATCGCTAAGTCTTTGTCCTGTCTCCACCCAATTCGCCGGTGCTAGAGGTTTTGGTCGCCCTGTAAATCAGGATGATCAGCCGGCCCGGCAGGCGCGCAGGCCAAGCGTGTCTCGCGCCTCAAGGTCCGGGCGGACGACGGGGAACACTTACGTCTTCAACATGGACTTACGGGCGATTGGCCCGACCAAGGCGAGAGGATAGACCGCGCGCTTACCGGCGAGACCGAAGCGGCGGCGGACACAAAGAATGAGAGATTTCAAGGGTATGAAGCGCCAGCGCGGCCGCAATCGTGGCGGCGGCGGTGGCGGCAAACCGCAGCAGCAAAACGCGAACCGGTCGTTCGATTCGAACGGTCCCGACGGCGTTAAGGTGCGCGGCAACGCCCAGCACGTTTTCGAGAAGTACCAGCAGTTGGCCCGCGATGCGTCGTCGGCCGGCGACCGGGTGCTCGCCGAGGGTTACCTGCAGCACGCCGAACACTATTTCCGCGTCGTGCGCGCCATGCAGCCGACCAAACCCGCCGCCGAGATCATCGGCCGCGAGAACCTCAGCGGCTTCGAGATCGATTTCGAGGACGAGAGCGGCGCCCAGGCGGCGGCCGCGGCTGAGGCCGAGGCCTCGGGCGAGGCCTACTCCGACAACAACGAAGGCGAGGGCCAACAGCCGCGCGCCGAGCGTTGGCGCGACGAGCGTCCCCGTGACGACCGGCCGCGTGAAGATCGCCAAGGCGGCGGCCAGGGCGGCGGGCAACGCGACGACCGTCCCCGCAACGACCGCAATGATCGCAATGATCGCTTCGAAGGCCGCGGCCGCGACCGTTGGCGTGATCGCGACGATCGTCCGCGTGACGGCCAGCAAGGCCAACAAAGCCAGCAAGGCGGCCAACAGGGCCAACGCGACGCCCGTGACGACCGTCCCCGTGACGATCGCCCTCGCGACGACAGACCCCGCGATGAGCGCCCGCGTGAGGATCGCCCCCGCGACGAGCGTCCCCGTGACGACCGGCCGCGTGAGGATCGTCCTCGCGAGGATCGCCAGCGCGACGACCGCCCCCGGGCCGACCGTGACGACCGCCGCGAACGCGATGACCGTCCGCCGCGCGGTGAGCGTTTCGAAAACCGCCGCGACCGCGAAGACCGCCCCGAGCGTGATCCGCTGGCCGTGGTCGAACCGAAGGCCTCGCCGCTGGTCGCCAGCGAAGAGCGTCCCTCCCCGGTTCTGCGCGACGAGGACGGCGGCGAAAGCCACGCCCCGGCCTTCCTGAAGGCTCCGCGTGCGCCCCGCGCCCCCAAGGCCGAGGTCGCGCCCACCGCTGAAGGCGAAGAAAAGCCCAAGGCCCGCCGTCGCCGCGCTCCGCGCAGCTTCGAGGGTGGCGAAGGCGCTCCGCCGAACGAGACCGAAGAAGCCTAAGGCCCAGCAAAAAGGGCGGGGAGCTTTGCGCTTCCCCGCCCCAAGGCCGAAGACATTCAAATCCCTCCCCGCCGCGGGGAGGGATTTTTTGTGGCTTAGAACTTGTAGCCGGCGCCGACCCGGAAGCTGCGGCCTGGCAGCGGCGCCAGTTCCTTCAGGAACGAGGCGTGTTCCCGCGCTTCGGTGTCGTTGATGTTCCGCGCCTCGGCGAACAGCTTCAGATTCTTATCAGCGAACGGCGTGGCGCTGAGCGAGGCGTTCAGCATCATGTAGCTGTCGGTGGGCAGCTCGAATTCGGCGACGCGGTCCTGCTCGGCCACCCGGCGCAGCTCCAGTTTGCCCGTCCACCAGCCGGCGTCGAAGACCGCCCGGCCGGTCACCGACCACGGGGGAATGCGGGCCGGCACGCCCAGATCGGTCTCGCCGCGCACATAGTCGGCCGAGCCTTCCAGGGTGAAGCTGCGATCGCCGTCCTGCCACAGGCGGTAGGAGGCCTCCATCTCACCGCCGTAGAACTTCGCGTCGGTCTGCACGAAATGGTAGATGCGGAAACCGGAGTCCGCGTCCACCGCGCCGGTCGCCCGCAGGTCGACGAAGCCGTCGTACTTCACCGCGAAGGCGTGGAGATCGATCGACCAGGGCCCGTCCGCATAGTGCACGGTGGCGTCCAGCGAATAAGAGATCTCTTCATTGAGATCGGCGTCGCCGACCTCGAACTGCTGGGTCGCTGGGTGCGCGCCCTCGGAGAACAGCTCCTCCTCGGTCGGGGCGCGGCTGGTGCGCGAGCCGCTCAGCCCCAGGAACCAGCCTTCGGCAGGACGCAGGAAGGCGCCGATCGACGCCGAGATGTTGGTGAACTTCCGCTCGGCGATCTCGCTGTCGAGCTTACGCTGATCGAGACGCAGGCCGCCCTCGACGCCCCACTTGTCCTTGTCCAGCCGCTGCAGGGTGAAGATCCCCTGCTCGGTGATCTTGGTCTTGGGGATCAGGGCCTCTTCGCCGATGGCGTCGAAGTTGCGCTGTAGGGCCTGGACGCCCACCGCGCCCTGCCAGCCGCCACGGTCAGGCTGAACCAGTTCCAGCCGGCCTTCCCAACCGTCCGACAGGAAGGTGGTGCCGACCTCGTCGCCCTCGAACTCGGTATGCTTGTAGTCGGCCCAGCCGGCCGAGAACTTGATCTTGTCGAACGGCCCGAGATCGAGGTTCAGCTCGCCCTGGCCATCCACACGGGTCTGTTTCAGCCCGATGGTGACGTCCTCCTCGGCGGCGATGCCGTAGGTGGTGTCGGTCTTCTTGATCGATAGCCCGCCAAAGCCCTGGCTGCCGACATAGGACACCCCCGCGCCATAGGCCGTGAGCTCGACAGCGCTGTTGGCGACCTTGGTCTCCGAGAGGCTGGGCTCGGGCAGGCCCTCTTCAGCCGCCAACCGCCGGGACATCTGGGCCACGGGGACGGTGTAGTCCTCGCTGGTGCGGCGCAAGCCGTCGAGGCTGAGCACCCAGTTGCCGACGCCGGCCTTGAAGGCCGCCGAGGCCATCTTCCCGTCATCACCGCTGGACCCCGAGACCAGCATCCGGCCGTGGACGCCGTCGACCAACTGATGGGGGATCCGGTCGTCGATGATGTTGACGATGCCGCCGATGGCCGAGCCGCCATAGGCCAGGGCCGAAGGCCCGCGCAGCACCTCGATCCGCTCGGCTTCCTGCGGGTCGGTCGCCACCTGGTGGTCGGGCGACAGGGCCGAGGCGTCGATCATGCCGACGCCGTTGGTCAGGACCAGAACACGCGGCCCGGCCAGGCCCCGGATCACCGGTCGGCTGGCGCCCGGGCCAAAGAAGGTGGAGCGCACGCCTGGCAAACCCGACAGCACGTCGCCCAAGCCCGCGGCCGGCGCGGTGTCCAGATCGTCGCGCTTCAGCACCTCGACGCTGGTGGTCGAGGAGTCCATCGAGACGACATAGGGCGCAGCGGTGACCACGACCTCCGACACCTCCTTCGTCACGTCGGCCCAGGCCGGGGTGGCCATCAGGGCCGCAATGCCGCTGGCGGCGAGGAGGTGGGTCTTGGTCATGGGCGACGCCTCAAGCAGAAAACAGGCCCAAGGCTTGAAATCGCCCCGCCCCGTTACGAAATAACACCTTCTGTTATGAGATAACATAACCAGCCGTCAAGCGCCCCGTGCTTGCCGAGCAGCCAAGAGGCGGGTAGCCAAGGGACATGGGAGCCGAATGTCATCATCCGGACGGCGTGCATCCGGGCCTCAAGGGCTCGGCGCTGAGCCACGCCCTGGGCGCGGCCGAAAGCCGTTGCGTCGCCACCCAGGAGCGGCTGACCACCCCGCGCCGCCGGGTGCTGGAGCTGCTGCTGGAGTCCAACGCTCCGCAGAAGGCCTATGACCTGATCGCCGCCTTCGGCGCGCACGGAGAACCGGCCAAGCCGCCGACCGTCTATCGGGCGCTGGAATTCCTGGAACGGCTCGGCTTCGCCCACCGGATCGAGAGCCTGAACGCCTATGTGCCTTGCCGCATCGACGGCCAGAGCCACCGCGCCGCCTTCCTGATCTGCGACTGCTGCGGCGCGGCCGAGGAGTTCGAGCCGGACTTTACCGCCCAACTCGCCGCCGCCGCGAAGGCGGGCTACCAGATCTCGACCATCACCCTGGAAGCCCGCGGCCGCTGCTCGGCCTGCGGCGCCGACTAGAAACGCCCTCCCCCATCTAAGCTCGTCATGGCCGGGCTTTGTCCCGGCCATCCATAGACGCGGACGTCCGGGGCTTCTCGCCAGAGACTGGCGTCTATAGATCCCCGACACTCCGCTACGCTTCGGTCGAGGATGACGATCTGCAGAGCGGCCGGCGCGAGGACGCCTACGGACGCAGCCGCGCCATCGAGATGGCGTCGACATACTCCCCGTCCCGCCAGGCGTAGCCGCGGTACAGTCCCTCGCGCTCGAAACCGAACCGCTCATAGAGCGCGATGGCGCGGGTGTTGTCGGGCCAGACGAACAGCTCCAGCCGGCGCAGGCCCAGCCAGCGGTCGGCCTGGTCCACCGCCGCCGCCATCAGGGCCGTGCCGGCGCCGCGCCCCGCATAGGCGTCATGAACCGCCATGCCGATCACCCCGGCATGGCCTCGCCGCCCCTCAAGGCGGTTGAGCCCCAGGCTGCCGATGACCTTTCCGCCGATCACCGCGACGAGCATGGTTTGTGCGGCGGAGGTGACCTGAAAGCGCTCGCGCCGCGTCGCCACGCTGGTGAACGGGACCTGCATCGTGCCCCAGACCGCGCGCGGCTGGTTCAGCGCCTCGGTCAGGTCGGCGACGTCGTCGGGTTCCGCGGCCCGGATCAGTATTTCGTCTTGGCTCATGGTCGTCTCTCGGTGGGCCGGAGAACGGAGCCAAAGAAAAAGCCCCGTCCGTCGCCGGCGGGGCTGGTGTCGAATACGGGCGCTGTTTCGTCCTAGCGCACGACCTCTCCCACCAGCCCGGTCTGGGCGGTTCGGCAGGTCACGTGCATAAGGGCGATGGCGGCGCGCATGGGCTAAGCTTAGCCGAAACAGGGATATCGGAAAAGTCGGTGATCGAAGTCACCCCCACCATCAGCCTCTCCGAGGACGAACTGACCGAACGGTTCATCCGCTCGGCCGGTCCCGGCGGTCAGAACGTCAACAAGGTCTCCACCGCCGTGGAGTTGCGCTTCGACGTGCGCGCGTCTCCGTCCCTGCCCAACGACGTGGCGATCCGGCTGATGAAGCTGGGCGGGCGCAAGGTCACCCAGGACGGCGTGCTGGTCCTGGTGGCGATGACCCACAGGACCCAGGAACGCAACCGCGCCGACGCGCTGGAGCGGCTGCTGGACCTGATCCGTGAGGCCGCGCGGCCCCCGCCGCCGCCGCGCAAGAAAACCCGGCCCACCCTCGCCGCCAAGAAGCGACGGGTGGAGGCCAAGGTCCGTCGCGGCGGGATAAAATCCACGCGCGGCAAGGTGCGCGGCGACGACTAGGCCGCCGCCGCGAGAAGCCCGCCCGCCTCAGTAGCGGCGGATCGAGGACACCGAGTGCGCCAGTCCGTAACGGCGCAGGTCGCTGACCGAACTGGTCAGGGTGACACAGCGCCCACGGAAATGAGCGTCCTGGCATAGCTGCCAGCGGGTTCCGCGCGGAATGCGCACCGACAGCGCCCGGTCGTTGAAATTGTAATTGGCCAGGTTTGCAGCGCCGATCGTGAACGTCCGGGAGGACGCCCCCCTAAAGCCGGTGCTGCTGTGGAGCGTCAGACCTCCGTATTGCGGCGGAGTGGGCGGGTACGGACCACCCGGATACGGCGGCCGCGGAGGTTGAGGCCTGGGCGGCTGAATCGACGGATCGCTGGGATACGGAGGGCGTGGCGGTTGAATCGACGGACCACCCGGATTCGGGGGGCGTGGCGGCTGAATGGACGGATCGCTCGGCCGCGGGGGCTGGATCGACGGACCGCCCGGACGGGGCGGCTGGATCGCGGGTCCGCTGGGCGACGGCAGCTGAACCGGCTGCGGCTCGGCTGGCCTGGTCTGAGCGTATCCGCCGCCCGCCGGCGTGGCGAGGACGGCGGCGCAGGCCAGCGCTATGGCGAACCGGCCGGCGCGGGATCCCGTAAATCCAGAACTCTGCATGACGTGCGTTCTCCGCGATTACAACGTCAGCATGCAGCGCCCTGAAACGGCGCACGTCAACGGGCGCCGATGCGCGCACTGTCGGGCATTTTACCAAGCACCGTCCGTCAGGAGCTTGGCGTCTGGGGGGTCGGCCGCATAAGGTGCGCACGCCATGTCACGCATACGCCTCCTCTCCGCCTCCGCCGCCCTGCTTCTGGTCGCCGCCTGCGCGCCCACCATGGGTCCCCCGCCGCCTCCGCCGCCTGGCTCCGATGGCCCGGCCTCGGCCAACACGTTCCGCGCGGGCGACTTTTCCTGGTCGGCGGTTCCCGGCCCCGGACGGGTGGACGGCCGCCTGGTCTTCCGGTCCGGCCAGGCCCGCTACAGCTGCGAAGGCGCCGGCGTGGTCCTGACGCCTGAGACGCCGTGGACCCGGCGGCGGATGACCATCCTCTACAAGTCGCCCGACCGCTCGGCGCTGCCGGCCGACGAGGTGCGGGCTCGCACCCCCTCGGCCCCCAGCGGCGACTACTCGGCCTTCGTCAAGCGCACGGTCTGCGACGCCAACAGCCGGTTCAGCTTCTCGGGCCTCGCCAACGGCGCCTGGTACGTGATCACCGTGGCCAAGCCGGTCGCCCCCGGCACAGGTCCCGACATCGCCGTCATGCGCCGCGTGGAAGTCCGCGGCGGCCGCGCGGTGAGCGTGGATCTGTAGACCGCCCGCTCGTCATCCTCCGGTCGTCTGCAAGACGATCCGGGGGACCCAAGCGGGCTATCCACATTCTGCAACTCAGCTTGGATCCCCCGGATCAGCCTTCGGCTGACCGGAGGATGACGAGCAGATGCAAAACGCCCCGGGGATCACCCGGGGCGTTTGTCGTTAGTGGACCTTGGCCCGACCGATCTCCAGGCCGTCGGCCGAGGCGCCGACCTGGATGACCGAACCGTCCTCCAGATCGCCCGCGAGCAGCTTGCGGGCGATGGGGTCGACCAGTTCCTTCTGGATGACCCGCTTCAAAGGCCGCGCGCCATAGACCGGGTCGTAGCCCTTGTCGGCCATCCAATGCCTGGCGGCCGCATCCAGCACGATCGACATGCGCCGATCGGCCAGCAGCTTCTCGACACGCTGCAGCTGGATATCGACGATGTTGTCCATCTCGGCGCGGCCAAGCCGCTTGAAGAGGATGATCTCGTCGATCCGGTTCAGGAACTCGGGCCGGAAGTGGCGGCGGACCACGTCCATCACCATCGGCCGAACCTCCTCGACCTCGTCGCCCTCGCCCTGGCTGGCCAGGAACTCGGACCCCAGGTTCGAAGTCATGATCAGGATGGTGTTGCGGAAGTCGACCGTGCGGCCCTGACCATCGGTCAGGCGCCCGTCATCCAGCACCTGCAGCAGCACGTTGAAGACGTCGGGGTGCGCCTTCTCGACCTCGTCGAACAGCACGACCTGATAGGGCCGGCGGCGCACGGCCTCGGTCAGCGCCCCGCCTTCGTCGTAGCCGACATAGCCGGGAGGCGCGCCGATCATGCGGCTGACCGAGTGCTTCTCCATGTACTCGCTCATGTCCATGCGCGTGATGGCGCTCTCGTCGTCGAACATGAAGCCGGCCAGGGCCTTGGTCAGCTCGGTCTTGCCGACGCCGGTCGGGCCGAGGAACAGGAACGAGCCGATCGGACGGTTGGGATCCTGCAGGCCGGCGCGCGCGCGGCGCACGGCGTCGGACACCGCGACCAGCGCTTCCTCCTGGCCGACCACCCGCTTGCGCAGGGCGTCCTCCATGGCCAGCAGCTTCTCGCGCTCGCCTTCCAGCATCTTGTCGACCGGAATGCCGGTCCAGCGGCTGACCACGCCGGCGATCTGCTCGGCGTCGACGACCTCCAGGCTGACGGGGTTGTCGGCGGCGGCGGCTTCTTCCTCGGCCAGGCGCCGCTCAAGCTGCGGGATCTCGCCATAGGCGATCTCCGACGCACGCTGCAGGTCGCCCCGGCGCTGGGCGGTGACCAGTTCGGCGCGCAGCCGATCGAGCGCCTCGCGGGCCTGGGCGGCTTGGCCGACCTTTTCCTTTTCCGCGCGCCAGCGGGCGGTCATCTCGGCCGACTGACCTTCCAGCTCGTCGAGTTCCTCTTCCAGCTTTTCCAGCCGGGCTCGGGATGCGGCGTCGGTTTCCTTGGCCAGCGCCTCGCGTTCGATCTTCAGCTGCACGGCGCGGCGGTCGATCTCGTCGAGCTCCTCGGGCTTGCTATCGACCGCCATCCGCACGCGGCTGCCCGCCTCGTCGATCAGGTCGATGGCTTTGTCAGGCAAGAAGCGGTCGGCGATGTAGCGGTTCGACAGGGTGGCCGCGGCCACGATGGCGCTGTCGGAGATGCGGACCCCGTGGTGGACCTCGTACTTCTCCTTCAAGCCGCGCAGGATCGAGATCGTGTCCTCGACCGTGGGTTCGGACACGAACACCGGCTGGAAGCGACGGGCCAGGGCCGCGTCCTTCTCGACGTGCTTGCGGTACTCGTCCAGCGTGGTGGCGCCGACGCAGTGCAGCTCGCCGCGCGCCAGGGCGGGCTTGAGCAGGTTGGAGGCGTCCATCGCCCCCTCGGTCTTCCCGGCCCCGACCAGGGTGTGCATCTCGTCGATGAACAGGATGATCGAGCCTTCGGCCTGGGTGACCTCGTTCAGGACCGCCTTCAGGCGCTCCTCAAACTCGCCGCGATACTTCGCGCCGGCGATCAACGAGCCCATGTCCAGGGCGTGGAGCTGTTTGTCCTTCAGGCTTTCGGGCACATCGCCATTGACGATGCGCAGGGCCAGGCCCTCGACGATGGCGGTCTTGCCGACGCCGGGTTCGCCGATCAGGACGGGATTGTTCTTGGTGCGGCGCGACAGCACCTGGATCGTGCGGCGAATTTCCTCGTCGCGGCCGATCACCGGGTCGAGCTTGCCGTCGCGGGCGGCCTGGGTCAGGTCGCGCGCATAGCGCTTGAGCGCGTCATAGCCTTCCTCGGCCGAGGCGCTGTCGGCGGTCTTGCCCTTGCGCATCGCCTTGGCGGCTTCTTCCAGCGCCGCGGCGTTGGCGCCGGCGTCCTTCAGGACCCGTGCGGAATCGCCGCCTTCCTTGGCGATGGCGATCAGCAGGCGTTCGGTGGTGACGAAGGCGTCGCCCGCCGCCTTCGCCCCGGCCTCGGCCTCGGCGAAGATGCGCGCGGTCTCGGGCGCCATATAGAGCTGGCCAGAACCGCCCTCGACCTTGGGCCGTTTGGCCAGCAGGGCGTCGGCGGCCTTGTCGGCCTCGTCTGGCCGTCCACCGGCGCTCTGGATCAGGGCGCGGGACAGGCCGTCTTTTTCTTCAAGCAGCACCTTCAGCAGATGCTCGGGCGCGAGCTGCTGATGGCTACGGGCGAGCGCGAGGCTTTGCGCCGACTGGATCGCCTGCTTGGCGCGGTCGGAATAGAGATCGATGTTCATGCTTTCCCCTGGATAGGCGGATTTGGGGCGTCGCCTCATACAAGCACGACACCTCGCTCAGGGATGTAGTGTTGCTTCGCCGCCACACAAGACAATCGGGCCGACGCCAGCGAGTTCCGTTCGAAAACCGCATTCCTCTCCTCGTAGCGGGGGAGGAAAGAAGGAGGCGGTGCGGCGCCCGCTACTGCCGCGCCATCTCGGCTTCGCCGACCGCGGCGCCGTCCAGATCCTGGTCGGCGTCCATGGTGACGGTGACGGTCCGCAGGGCGCCAGTGAAGGTGAACGGCTGGGCGTAGTCGCCGACCGCGCTGCCCCGGTCGCGGCCGATGTCGAGCCCCGACCAGGAGATCAGGGTCATGAAGCCGAGATGGGTCGAGAGCTCGCCGGCCGGCTGGCCGTCGACCGTCAGGGTGAACCGGCGGCCATCGCCCTGGATCACGCGGACGCCGAGCTTGCGGCGCCCGGGCGCGACCTCCTGCTCCGAACTGACCGTGGTCCGCAGGCCGCCGATGTTCAGGGTGTGGTGCAGGCGGCCGTCGCGGACGAACAGGCTGTAGCCGCTGGTGGCGTCGCCGTGAGCGATCAACACGCCCTCGTCGCCCTGCCCCAGATTGACGTCGGCCTCGATGAAGTAGGAACGCGAGCGCACGTCGGGCGCGCAGTCGCCCGGCAGATGCCCCATGCCATTGTGGAACACGAAGCTCTTGCGATGTCCCTGGTGGCGCAGGGCGTTCTCGGCGAAGCGCGGACCGAAGCGGTCGTCCAGCGGCAGGACGTTGCAGCGCTCGGCCTGGGCCCACCACTCATCGACCAAGGCGTTGAGGCGTTCGGGCTCCTGCTCGGCCAGGTCCCTCGTTTCCGAGAAGTCGGCGTCGAGGTGGTAGAGCTCCCAGCGGTCGCTCTCGAAAGCCGCGCCCGGCGGGTGGAAGGCCACAGCCTTCCAGCCATCCTTCCAGAGGCCGCGATGGCCGAACATCTCGAAATACTGCGGGCTGGCCTTGGACGGCGCGGCCGGGTCGGTGATCGAGGCGGCGAAGCTGACGCCCTCGATCGGCATCTGCGGCACCCCGGCGATGACCTGCGGCGAGGTCAGGCCCAGCATGTCGAGCAAGGTCGGGGTGAAGTCGCTGGCGTGGGCGAACTGGCCCCGCGTCTCGCCCCGCGCGGCGACGCCGTTCTTCCAGGAGATCACCAGCGGATCGCGGATGCCGCCGCCGTGAGTGTTCTGCTTGTAGCGGCGCAGCGGCGTGTTGGACGCCATCGCCCAGCCGAGCGGGAAGTTGGAGTGGCTGTCGGGCCCGCCGATGTTCTCGATATTGGCGAGCTTCTCGGCCATCGGCTCGAACTTCATATTGTAGGGGCCCATGGCGTTGACGAAGCCCAGGGGACCGCCCTCCTGGCTGGCGCCGTTGTCCGACAGCACCAGGATCAGGGTGTCATCCTTGACGCCCGCCTCCTCGAGGAAGCTCACCAGCCGCGCCAGTTGCCGGTCGGCGTGGTCGAGCATGCCGGCGAAGGCGCTCTGCAGGCGGGTGAACACCCGTTGTTCGTCGGGGCTGTGGTCGACCCAGGCCTTCACCCCGTCGTTGCGCGGCGGCATCTGGGTTTCCGGCGGCACGATCCCCAGCGCCTTCTGGCGCTCCAGGCGGCGCTCGCGCTCGACGTCCCAGCCTTCGGCGAAGACCGCGTCGTAGCTCTCGATGATCTCCTTCGGCGCCTGGTGCGGCGCATGGCAGGCGCCCAGACCCAGCCACAGCAGCCAGGGCTGATCGGGCGCGTCGGCGATGTGGTCGGCGACGAAGCGGATGCTCTCGTCCACCAGGTCGGTGGTCAGGTGGTAGCCGTCCGGGAAGTGGCCGGGGGCGTCGATGGGGGTGTTGTCGCGAACCAGCTCAGGTGAATAGTGGTCGGTCTCGGCGTCCATGAAGCCGTAGTAGCGGTTGAACCCCCGCCCCAACGGCCAGCCGTCGAACGGCCCGCTGGCGCCCACCTGGCTGAGCGGCGTCGCGTGCCACTTGCCGACCATGTAGGTCCCGTAGCCCTGGGCCCGCAGCATCTCGGGCAGGGTCCCGGCCTCGTGGGCGATCTTGCCGCGATAGCCGGGGAAGCCTGAATCGAAATTGGCCAGGCAGCCCATGCCGACCGAGTGGTGGTTGCGTCCGGTCAGCAGCGCCGCGCGGGTGGTCGAACACATCGCCGTGGTGTGGAAGCCGGTGTAGCGCAGGCCGTCCTCCGCCAGGGCGTCGATGGTCGGCGTCTTGATCGGAGAGCCGTAGCAGCCGAAGTCGGAGAAGCCGACGTCGTCGAACAACACCACCAGGATGTTGGGCGATCCCTTGGGCGGCTTTACCCGCGCCGGCCAATGGGGGACCGAGTCCGCCAGGGTCCGACCGACTTTCGCAGAACCATCAGATGCACTCATGGCATCCTCCATGCCAATTTATTTCGTTGTCGCGCGATGAGGCCCGCTTGGCAAGGCGGAGCGGCCGATCCTGCAACAAACCGGCGTGTTCGGTGTTCTGCGCTCAAGCCCCCGCGGCTGCCGGAACCTCCCCTTCCCCCGTGAAGACACGCATCATGACCCGCTCGACAATCCTGGCGGCGACCACCGCCATCGTCGCCCTGACAGCCTCGCAGGCCCAGGCCGCCGGCTACTATCTCCAGGAACAGTCGGTGCGCGGCGCCGGCCGCGCCTATTCCGGCGAGGTCGCCGACCAGGGCGTCTCGTCGCTATGGTGGAACCCCGCCGCCATCGCCCGCTCGCCGCGCGAGATCTATGGCGGCCTGCACGCCGTGTTCGTCGACGCCAAGGTGACGAACCAGGGCTCGACCATCACCTATCCGGGCGGGACGACCATCCCGGTGCAGGGCGAGCCGCGCGCCTTCAACCCGATCCAGAACGGCGTCGCGCCGAACTTCGCCATCGCCACGCCGATTGGCGATCACTTCGCCCTGGGGCTTTCGGTGGCCGCGCCCTTCAACTTCACCACCGAGTATCGCGGGAACTCCTGGGCCAGGTACGACGCCCTGACCTCACGCCTGACCACGGCCGACATCCAGCTCACCGGCGCCATGCAGGTGACCGACTGGCTGGACGTTGGGCTGGGGGTCAGCGCCCAGCACACCGAGGCCAAGCTGCAGACCGCCTATCCCAATCTCTCGCCGGCCCTGCCCGACGGGGTCTCGCAGCTCAGCGGCGACGGCTGGGACTTCGGCTGGTCGGCCGGGGCCCAGGCGCACCTGGGCAAGGTAAGCCTGGGCGCCAGCTATCGCGCCAAGATCGAGCACGACCTGGACGGCCGCGTCCTGGTCGCGGGGCTGCTCGGACCGCTGGCGCCGGCCAACCGCGACATCGACGGCTCGGCGGCCTTCGCCACCCCGTGGGTCGCCACCCTGGGCGCTCGCTGGCGAGCGACCGACAAGCTCACGCTCGACGCCCAGGTGCAGCGGATCGGCTGGAGCGAGTTCAAGGCCATCGACGTCAAGTTCGCCGGCGGCGGGGGCGAAACCCTGTTCCAGGGCTACAAGGACACCACCTCGGGCGGGGTCGGCCTCGACTACGCGGTCAACGACCGCCTGACCCTGCGGACCGGCGTGCAATACGATCCCACGCCGACGCCGGACGACGCCCGCACCACCCGGGTGCCGGACGGCGACCGCTGGCTCTACAGCGCCGGGGCCACGGCCCAGGTCACGGGTAGCCTGAAGCTGGACGCCGCGCTGACCTATATCGACTTCGCCTCCAGCGACGTCCTGCACGAGACCACCTTCTATGAAGGCACGCCGGCGGCCACCACCACCCGCCTGCGCGGCGAGGTGCAGGGCCAGGGCTATGTGCTGTCGCTGGGGCTGCGGAAGACGTTTTAGCGCCCAGCTCGTCATCCTCCGGTCAGCCGCAGGCTGATCCGGGGGACCCAAGCTGAGTTGCAGAACCTGCCACGCAGTATGGGTCCCCCGGATCTCGCTTCGCGAGACCGGAGGATGACGGTGTGTGGGACTACTTCTGCGTCGCGTAGATCTTCACCACCTCGTGGAGGAAGTCGCGGCCCTCGTAGAGCGAGCGGACGCGCATCTTCTCGTTCAGGCCGTGAGCGCCGTTGCCGCCCGGCTCGCCGAAGAAGCCGGTCAAGCCGTAGGTCGGAATACCGACCGCGTTCAGGAACCGGCCATCGGTGGCGCCGGTCGCCATCACCGGAACCAGCGGCACGCCGGGCCACAGCTTGGCGGCGACCTTCTCGACCGGACCGGTGATCGACTTGCCCAGGGTCGGCGGCGGCGAGACGGGGCTGGGCTCGCCCACGGTCGTCACCTTGATGGCGTCGTCGCCGAGCACCTTGACCAGGGCCAGGCGGGTTTCCTCGACGCCCTCGCCGGGCAGGATGCGGCAGTTCACATTGGCCCGCGCCCGCTGCGGCAGGGCGTTGGGGGCATGGCCGGCATTGACCATGGTGGCCACGCAGGTGGTGCGCATCATCGAGTTGCGGCCCGGCTCCTGGGCGACGATGGCGACAGCCGCCGCGTCGGCGGGGTTCTTGGCCACGGCGGCCAGGGCCTTGCCGGTTTCACCGCCGTCGATCACCGCCATGCGCTCGAAATTGGCGCGGACGGCGTCGTTCAGCTTCACCGGGAAGTCGTAGAGGCCCAGGCGCGAGAGCCCGGCCGACAGGTGATAGATGGCGTTGTCGCGCACCGGGGCCGAGGAGTGGCCGCCCTTGTTGGTCACTTCCAGGGTGTAGTCCTGATAGACCTTCTCGCCGGCCTGGATGCCGAGCGAGATGCGGTTACCCTTGGCGTCGAGCCGCCCGCCCGAGCCCTCGTTGAGCACGAAGGCGGCGTCCATCAGGTCGCGGTGGTTCTGGATCAGGTACTGGACGCCGTTGAAGGTGTCAGGCGTCTCCTCACCGCAGGTCAGCGCCACCTTGATGGTGCGGCGCGGCTTGAAGCCCTCTTGCTTGAAGCGGATCAGGCTGTCGGTCCACACCGCCGCCTGGGCTTTGTCATCGCTGGCGCCGCGGGCGTAGAAGAAGCCGTCCTCTTCGATCAGCTTGAAGGGATCGCGTTCCCAGTCGGCGCGATTGGCCTCGACCACGTCGATATGGGCCAACAGCAGGATCGGCTTGGCCTTGGGATCGGAGCCCTTCAGCGTGGCGACCAGATTGCCGTCCTTGGGACGCGCCGCCGGCACGATGACCTGCAGGTCCGCGTCGGCGAAGCCCGCCGCCTTCAGGCGCGAGGCCATGGCCTGCGAAGCCGCGGTGCAGCTGCCCGACGACAGCGTCGTATTGATCTCGATCAGCTCCTTGTAGAGGTCGCGGAAGGCCAGCTGGTCGGGGCGCGGGGTCTGGGCCGCGGCGGGGGACGCGAGCGCGGCGAGCGCCAATGCGGCGGCGGAAATCGAACGGATCATCAACAGCTCCACAATAATGGGAGCGACCCTATGGGGCGTGCGGACGAGCGGCAACGGGAATGGTGTGGCTTGCGCGAAGGCCCCCTCAGTCGGCTTCGCCGACAGCTCGGGGATCTAGAAGCTAATTCACTTCCGACTTCTTCGGCGGCGCCGGGGGCATGGCGGCGACAGGGACGCCATCCTCGGCGAGCGACTTGATCTGGGCGGGCGTCGCCTCGCCATAGATGCCGCGATCTTCGGAGCGGCCCTCGTGGATGGCGCGAGCCTCGTCGGCGAAGGTGTCGCCGACATAGTCGAAGTTGTCCTCGACGTGTTTGCGCACCCGGCCCATGGCCTCCATGACCATCGAGCGCATCTGCGGGGCCAAGTCGGTGGTCTTCTTCGTGCCGGCGACGGAGGGGGCCATGATCTGCTTGGTCACGGCCTTGGAGTCGCAGACCGGGCAGCCGATCAGGCCGCGCTTGGACTGGTCGTCGAAATCATCCGACGATCCGAACCAGCCCTCGAACTCATGGGCGTTGTCGCAGGAAAGCGCGTAGCGGATCATAGGATAGATATAGGCGTCTCGAACGCTCGCGCATTGGCCAGGGCCGGGATCGCGGTCCGCGCCTTGTCCACCGCCTCGAGATCAAGGTCGACGACCAGCACGCCGGGCTCGTCGTGATCGAGCTTGCCCAGCACCTCGCCCCACGGACCAACCGCCAACGTCCGGCCGTAGGTGCCGCGGCCGTCCTCGTGGAAGCCGCCCTGGGCGGGCGCCAGCACGAAGCTGCCGGTCTCGATGGCGCGGGCGCGCAGCAGGATCTCCCAGTGCGCCTCGCCGGTCGGCCGGGTGAAGGCGGCCGGGGTCACGATCACCTGCGCGCCGGCGATGGCCAGGGCGCGATAGAGGGCCGGGAAGCGAACGTCGTAGCAGATGGTCAGGCCCAGCCGCATCTGGCCGGCATGGACCGCCACGGCCTCGTCGCCCGGCTCGTAGGTCTCGCTCTCGCGGGCGCTCTCGCCGGTCGGCAGGTCGACATCGAACATATGGAGTTTGTCGTATGTGGCGACGATGTCGCCCAGCGGCGAGATCAGGGCCGCGCGGTTGGCGGCCTTGCCGTCCTCGCGCTTGACCAGGGCCGAGCCGACCAGGATCGCCACCGACAGCTCGGCGGCCAGGGCCTGCAGGCCCTGGACGACGGGGTCGTCCGCCAGCAGCGTCAGTTGCGGCAGCAGGAGCGCCTTGTCCCGCTGGAGGATGTTGGTTCCCTCGGGCGTGGCGATGAAGGTCGCGCCCTGGGCGGCGGCCTCGCGCACCAGCGGCGCCACATGGGCGAGCGCCGCGGCGTGGCTGGCGGGCGTTCGTGTCTGGATCAATCCGACGCGCAGGGTCATGGGCTCACCCGTAGGTCAGGCCGCACATAAGCTCAAGGCTAGGCGGCCAGCAGGGCGTCCAGCTTGCCATCGTATTCCAGCGCCATCATGTCGTCGCAGCCGCCGACGTGCTGATCGCCGATGAAGATCTGCGGGAAGGTCGCGCCGCCGTTCGCGCGCTGGACCATCTCCTTGCGCTTCTCCGGATCGAAGGCGGCTTCGATCTCGGTGAACTGCGCTCCCTTCTTCTCCAGCAGCGAGACCGCGCGGATGCAGTAGGGGCAGTAGGGTTTCGTGTAGATGGTGACTTGGGCCATGGCTCGACTAATACGTGAAAACTGCGTTCGATCTATATGGAGCGGTTCGCCGCTTCTTTCACCCTCGCAACCACTGCGACATCAACGCACGTCGCGCCGGCGGCCAGTAGAGCCCTCGCGCAGCCTTCCAATGTGGCGCCGGTGGTCATGACGTCGTCGATCAGCAGGATGCGCTTGCCGGCCACCTGATGGGCGCGTCCGGCGGGGGTGGCGAAGGCGGCGGCCACATTGCGCCGCCGTCCCGATCCCGACTTGCCGCCCTGGGTCTCTGTGGCCCGCAACCGCACCAGGGCGTCCGCCAGCAGATCGCGGGCCGAGCGGCTGATCCAGCCGGCCAGCAGCGGGGCCAGGTCGGTGCGGTCGGCATGCTTCAATTGCAAGATCACGCCGCGCGAGGCGTCGTCATAGAGGCAGGCGGCGCGGCCCCGCGCGAAGGCGCGCGGCTTGGCCATGCAATCGGCGCAGCGCACGCCCTCCCCCAGGTCATACTCGAAGGGCGTTCCGCAGCCGTCGCGGAGCGGCCCGTCGATGAACGGAATGCGGCTCCAGGCTTCCGGGCTGAAGCCGGTCGACATCGGCGCAGGGCCGTCATCCAGCGATTGGGGTGGGAAAAGCAGGTCGAGCGCGGTACGAACCGCGGCCTTCGCGCGCGGCCCGGGTTTCCACCAGGGGGCCGCATCGCCATCTGACAGGCTTCCAGTCGAAAAGCGTTCCGCCGCCAATGTCCGCCCCGCCCCGCCTCTTCAACCGCGACCTGCTTCGCACCCGCCTGAGCCGGGCCGCGGCCGTCTACGCCAACGCCGACTTCCTCAAGCGGCGCGCCGCCGAGGACGCCGTCGTGCGTCTGGAAGCGATCATGCGCGACTTCCCGCTCGCCGTCGATCTGGGCGCGCGTAACGGAGCGTTCGGGGAGGCCCTGGCGCTCAGCGACGCCAAACCCCGCGTCGGCTGCCTGATCGAGGCCGACCTCTCGGGCGCCATGCTGGCCGGCCGAACCGGGCCACGCCTGGTGGCGGACGAGGAGCGCCTGCCCTTCGCCTTCGGCAGCCTCGACCTGGTGGTCTCCACGCTGGCGCTGCACTGGACCAACGACGTGGTCGGGGCGCTGATCCAGATCCGCCGCGCCCTGAAGCCGGACGGCCTATTCATCGGCTCGATGCTGGGCGGCGCGACCCTGACCGAGCTGCGTCAGTCGCTGCTGGCGGCCGAGGCGGAGCTGACCGGCGGCGCCGGCCCCCGGGTCTCGCCCTTCGCCGACGCCTATGACGCCGCGGGCCTGCTGCAACGCTCAGGCTTCGCCCTGCCGGTGGCCGACGTCGACCGGGTGACTGTGCGCTACGCCCACCCGCTGAAGCTGCTGGCCGATCTGCGGGCCATGGGCGAGACCAGCGTGCTGGCCGAACGCCACCCGCGCCAGCTGACCCGCCAGGTCCTGGCCCGCGCCTGCGAGCTCTATGTCGAGAAGTTCGCCGAGCCGGACGGCCGGGTTCCCGCGACCTTCGAAATCCTGACCCTGACCGGCTGGGCGCCCGATCCCAGTCAGCAGAAACCGCTGAAGCCCGGCTCGGCCAAGATGCGTCTGGCCGACGCCCTGGGCGTGGTCGAGAACCCGTTGCCGCGCGAAGAGGACTAGGTCCGCCGCAGGCGCCTAGCGCCTGCGCACTATCGTCGCAGATCGGCGTTCGGCGCATTCTGGTCGTATTTTCGTCCAGACCGCCGCACTAGGCTGATCGAGCTCGATACCCATTAGGTTAGGAACCCCCGTATGCGTGTTGCTATTCTGGCCGCCGGCCTGCTCGCCGCCTCCACCTTCGCCGCCTCCGCTCAAGCCCAGACGGCGCCTGCCGCTGAGGCTCCGGCCGCCGCGCCCGCCGCTGGCGGCTTCACCGACGCCGAGTTGAAATCGTTCGGCGAGGCCATGACCCAGATCCAGAAGATCAACGGCGAGTACAGCCCCAAGCTGGTCGGCGCCGACGGCCCGACCAAGGCCACCGTCCAGAAGGAAATGATCGGCAAGATGGGCGAGGCCGTGCAGGCCAGCGGCCTGACGCCCGAGAAGTACAACCAGATGTCGGCCGCCGTCCAAAAGGACAACGCCCTGCGCCAGCGGCTGACCCAGGTGCTGAACGCCGAACCGGCCGCCTAGGCGGTCACTGGCGACGCGCGTCGCCGCTCGTCGAGGCGGACCACGATATCGGCCCGCCTCGGCATCTCTTCCAAGATCCAGCTGGTCAGGCGCTCATAGTGGCGGATGAAGGTCTCGACCTGATCGTCGCTCATGACGCGCGAGGCGTCACCGCCTTCGCGGGCCAGCCGCTCGCGCAGCTTGCGCTCCTGTTCGATCCGCCAGGTCAGCACCACGTCGAAGCTGGGCGCCTGCAGCAGGATCAGCATGTCGAGCTTTGAAAACAGGTCCTGGTAGGGACCAGCCAGCGCCGTGTTGGCGTAGGTCCGCCAGGCGCCGTCCGGGTCGCGCTCGCGTTCCAGGGCGTTGACCGGTTCGGCCAGGGCGGCCTGCGCCTGGGGCCGGGCGCCGACGCACCAGCCTTCGAACAGCACCACGTCGGCCGAACCTTCGAAGGTCTCGCCAGGCTTGCGGTCGTCGCTGGCCTTGTCGAAGGCCGGCAGGACCACAGGCCCCGGCTGGCGCAGGTCGCTCAGCAGCGCCTCGCCCCAGGCGACGTCGTGGGTTCCCGGAACACCGCGCGTGGCCAAGAGCGGGTGCACGTCCCGCGCCAGCACCTGGCGTTCGGCGCGGGTGAGATAGATGTCGTCGAGGGAGAACAGCGCGACCTTCAGGCCGCGCGCCTCCAGCAACCGGCGGACCACCGCCGTCAGGGTCGACTTGCCGCTGGCCTGCGAACCGCAGACCCCGACCACGATCCCGCCCGGCCGCACCGCCCCGGCGATCCGCTCGGCCAGCGGCAGCGCCACGGTCTCGACGGTTTGCGCGTAGGTGGCGGGCAGCCGCTCGGCGGCCAGGAAACCCGCGAGCCAATCGTCAGTCGACGTCATCATAGACCTGCAAGAACTCGCGGCTCACCGCATGGGTATAGGTGTTTCCTACCGGGACTTCGGCCCCGTCGGAAAGCTCCAAAACCAGCACCCCGCGTCTGCGGCGGCGAACCCGCACCACCGCCTCGCGGCGCACGAAGGCCGAACGGCTAACCCGCAGCATCGACGCCGGATCAAGGCGCGGAGTCAGCGCGTCCATCGTGCTGCGGTACATGTGGGATCGGTTGGGGGTGTGCAGCAGCACGTAATCCCGGGCCGCCTCGATCCAGGCGACGCTGTCGATCTCGACCCGCACCAGTCCGCGCGGCCGGCGCACCCAGAAGGGGGCGCTGTAGGGTTCATGTACGACCTCGGGCTCTGCGCTCTCGAAGGTCGGCTCCGGCGCCCTGATCACGCACAGTCGCCGCGCGCGGTCGACCGCCAGCTTCAGCCGCGCCGGCTCCACCGGCTTCAGCAGGTAGTCGATGGCGTCGACATCGAAAGCGGCCAGGGCGAACTGGTCATAGGCGGTGACGAACACCACCTGGGCGTCCGGCCGCGCCTTCAACGCCCGCGCCAGGCAAAGCCCGTCGCGATTGGGCATCTGAATATCGAGCAGCACCAGATCGGGGCGTAGGGCGGCGATCTGCTCGGCGGCCTCCTCGCCGTCGCGGGCCACGCCGACCACCTCGACGTCGGGCACATCGGCCAACAGCGTCTCGAGCCGCTCTAGCGCCAGGGTTTCATCGTCGACCAGCAGGATACGCATGGGTCAGCCCACTCCAGGCGAAGGGATTGCAAGATGCAGCGGCAGACGGACGGTGGCGGTGAAGCCGGTGTCGCGCGCCGCGGTCTCCAGGCGGCCGGCCGGGCCGTAGAGGGCGGCCAGGCGGGTGCGGATATTGCGAAGGCCGACGCCGGTTCCGCCCACCGATGGGGCGGCGCAGCCGCGCCCGGTGTCCTTGACGCAGATCGCCAGCTCGCCCCCGACCTGGCGCGCCGCCACCCCGATCGTCGCGCCCAGCCGCGACGGGGCCACGGCGTATTTCACCGCGTTCTCGACCAGGGGCTGGAGGATGAAGCTGGGCACCAGGGCGCTGAGCAGATCAGGCGGGCAATCGAGCGTCACATGCAGCCGCTCGCCGAAGCGGACGCCTTCGATGTCCAGATAGGACTCGATGGTCGCCAGCTCGTCGGCCAGCGAAATCGGCTGCTTCGGATCGGTGTCGAAGCTGGTGCGCAGGAAGCTGGCCAGCCGGGAGGTCATCGCCTCGGCCTCGGCGTTGCGATGGGTGATCACCAGGCTGGAGATGGCGTTCAACGTGTTGAACAGGAAATGCGGATTAAGCTGGAAGCGCAGCGCTTCGATCCGGGCGTCCTGGGCCACGGCCTCCGCCTGCGCCGCCCGCCGCCGCTGCGCCTTCGCCGCCTCCTCCGATCTCAGCGCCCAGAACAGCGTGGCGTTGAGGCAGAAGGTCCACGAATAGAGGATCAGCACGAAGCCGATGCGGGACGCATCGATGGTCGTCCAGGCGGCCCAGGCCGGAAAGAACGCCCGGGTCAGCCAGACATAGAGGCCAAGGTCGACCGCGCTCTGGATCGCGCCGGCCGTCAGACAGGCCAGCGCCAGCAGCGGCCACAGGATCATCGGCGCGCGCGCCGCGAACCGGCGCCACAACACATGGATCACCGCCACCTGAGCCAGCGCGATCACCAGCAAGGGCGTCTGGATGAGGAACTGCAACAGGAACGAGCCGCGCCCCAGCATCGAGGCCAGCAGCGCCACCAGCACATAGCCGAAGGCCCACAGGATCAGCGAAATCCTGGCGGCGGCGCCCGGCAGCCTAGGATACGTCCGCACTCCCCCCGCCATCCTCCGTCTCTCCTGACCCAACGGCCAGGACGGCGAACTCGACGTCGCGGCGCGATCATCTCATCGCGCAACTAGCGCCGGCCATCGGCGGCCTTTCGACCAGGACCGACGGAGCGGCGACCAAATCAGCCGGGGTCAGGATTGGGCCGCGGGGCCCTCCGCCCGTATCCGCGCGGCGAGCTCCTTGAGCTGCTTGCGGCGCGGCGAGGCCGATCGCCAAGCCATGGCGATGGTGCGGCTGGGCTCGGGCGCCGGAAACCGTCGCAGCGCGATCCGAGGATCGGCGAGGTCGCCCGCCGCCATCCGCGGCAGTAGGGTCACCCCCTGCCCGTGCGCGACCAGCTGGAGCAAGGTGGTCAGGCTGGTGGCGCCGAAGGTCGACAGATCGCTGAGCTCACAGACGCCCAGGGCCTGGTCGCGCAGGCAATGGCCCTCCTCCAGCAGCAGCAGGCGCTCACCGGGCAAGGCGCGCGGGTCCACCGCCGCCAGCGGAGCGTCGGCCGGACTGGCCAGCAGGAACGGGTCCTCGAACAGGGTCTCCACCTCGACGCCTTCCGCGTGAAGCGGCAAGGCGGCGATCACGGCGTCCAGATCGCCGGCGGCCAGTTCGGCCATCAGCAGCGCGGTGCGGGTTTCGCGGATCTTCAGATCCAGATCGGGAATGGCGTCCTGCAGCAGCGGCAGGATCCTGGGCAGCAGATAGGGCGCGACGGTCGGAATGAGGCCGAGCGCCAGGCGCCGCGAGCGGACGCCCCGCCGTTCCCGCGCGAAATCCTCCAGGTCCTTAACGCCGGCGGTCAGGGCCCGCGCCCGCTCGGCCAGCGCCCGACCATCGTCGGTTAGCGCCACGCCGCCACGGCCGCGCTCGACCAGGACCAGGTCCAGCTCGGCCTCCAGATCGCGGATCTGCATCGACAGCGCCGGTTGGGTGATGTTGCAGGCCGCGGCGGCGCGACCGAAATGCCGCTCCTCGGCCAGGGCGGTCAGATAACGAAGTTGGCGCAAAGTCGGCATGTCGATCAGATACTCTGATCCAAGCTTTCCGTGAACTGAGCGCCGAGAGACCGTCGAGACAGGTCAGGTGCGTCATTTCGCGCGGGCCGACACCAAATATGGGGCTGGCGTCGCGCGTGGACTCGGGTCCAACCTAACAACGTTCGCAGCGCGCGTCGCAGCGAGCCGGTTGAAGCCTAGCTTCGGCTCCTGAGAGGCCCGCGGTGATCCGAGCTCACCGCGGGCCTTTTCACGTTCGGCTGGCGGCCCGCCGCCTCAATAGGCCTCCCGATCGCGATGCTTCAGCCGCTGGCGCGAGGCCTTGTGCCGCTGGATCCACAGCTTGCGGTTCTCGACCTGGGCCTGGGGATCGTCGCGGCGATCCAGATGGGCCAGCTCGCGCTGCAGCTTGCCGTAGCTCCGCCAGCGTCCCGCATCGAGCTCCCCGCGGTCCAGCGCCGCGCGGACCGCGCAGCCCGGCTCGGCCTGGTGGCCGCAATCACGGAACCGGCACGCGGCGGCCAGGGCCTCGATGTCGCCGAACGCCGCGGCCACGCCTTCGTCGGCATCCCATAGCCCAAGCTCGCGCATGCCTGGGGTGTCGAGGACCAGCGCCCCGGTCGGCAGGACCACCAGTTCGCGGTGGGTCGTGGTGTGACGCCCCTTGGCGTCATCCTCGCGGACGCCGCCGGTGGCCATCAGCTCCACGCCGGCCAGGGCGTTGACGAGCGTGGACTTGCCCACCCCCGAGGAGCCGAGCAGCACGGCGGTCTTGCCGGGCGCGAGCAGGTTCGAAACCTGCGCCACACCCTGGCCCGTCACCGCCGAAACCGCGTGGACGGGAACCCCGAAGGCGATCGATTCCACCTGCGCGATCAGGGCCTGCGCGTCCTCGCAGGCGTCGGCCTTGGTGAGCACGATCACCGGCTGGGCGCCGCTCTCCCAGGCCGTGGCCAGGTAGCGTTCCAGCCGGCGTAGGCTGAGGTCGGCGTTCAGCGAGGCGACCAGCAGAACAAGGTCCACATTGGCCGCCACCACCTGGGAGCCGCCGCCTGTGCCCGAGGCTCTACGGATGAACACGCTGGAGCGCGGCAGCAGGTGGTGGATGGTCGCCGCCCCCTCCTGCTCACGCACCGCGCAGGCGACCCAATCGCCGGCGACGGGATGATCGCCGCTCAGGGCCTCATGCAGGAACTTCCCCGAAGGCTCGGCCGAGACCTCGCCCTGCGGGGTGGCGAGCCGATAGAGCCCGCGCTGTTGAACAATGACGCGGCCGGGCGCGAAGCCGCGCGCCGCATGGTCGGTGAATTGGCGTTGGAGCGTCTCGCTCCAGCCGTATGTGTCTAGCAAGGCTGGACATCCTTCGGTTCGAAGGCCTGGTCAGGCGTTCGCCGAAAGTCCTACGGTATCAGGATACCTGCTCGGCGACGCAGCGAAGGGTGGTGCGGCTGAGAACAGTCATGGCTTACCCCTCCTTTTCGCGTCGCATTGGGGACCGGCGAAGGCTAGGCGCAGGCGCCGGGCAGGTCAAGACGAGCGCTTCAGACCCCGCGCACCCGGTTCTGCGCTGACGCGACCGTCAACGGCGCGCCGGTGGGGGCGGCCATGGCGAAGCTCTCGGTAAGCAGCACCGGCTGACCGAGCGAGGTGACACGGGTCGCGGCGGTGGTGAACTGCGCGATCAGGCAGGGACCGCCGGCCTGCGGCGGCAAGGGGCAACCGGCGATCGGCCATGGACCAGGCGCGGTGACGATCGGCGCACCGCTCACCCGCACGCGGGCGCTCGGCGCGGCGGGGTGGGCTCGTCCGCCGTGGGCGCAGATCACCACGGCGGCGGCGTCGAGAAGCGCACTGGGCATCAGACGATCTCCAACGCCCCGCCGTTGATGGTGACCGCCGGTCCGTGCAGTACGATGCTGGCGCCTTGCCCGTTGTCGATGGTGATGCCGGCGTCGGTGACGCGGATGGTGGCGCCCGAGACGCTCTGCAGCATCACCCCGCCCGCCGGGCCAGGCAGGTCGCTGATCACCAGGCGGTTCTGCAGCGCGCTCTGCAACACGATGGGCGGCCCCGACGGCGGTCCGGCTTGGGAGGCCGCGGGCGTCTCGGCGGCGCTGGACCAATAGCCGCCGACCCATACCGGCCGGCCCGGATCTCCAGCCTCGAATTGCAGCCAGACGCTCGCGCCGACCGGCGGCACAAAAACCGCGCCCATGCCGGGGCCGGCCAGCGGCATGCAGGGCATGGCCCAGCCGGCGACCGCGGACACGTCGGGACAGACGACGGAGAGCCGGCCAATCCCCTGGGGATCCAGGTTCGCGACCACGAGGCCGCGGTAGAGGCCGAAGAACCGTGCGGCCGCCTTGGGCCGGGGAGCCGGGGGCATGAGCATCCTCCTCGCGGCGGGCTTGTCGCCGCCTGAGGGGAGGCTAGCCGCACATGGCGCCGCCGTCCCGCGCTTAACCCTGCGCGCCGGCGCTCAGATCAGGTCGCGCAGCCAGGCGACCAGCGGCTCGTCGGCCGGGGGCATCGGATAGTCGGTAAGCTGGGCGGGCTTCACCCAGGCGATGGCGTCATGCTCCTTGGCGGTCACGAAGCCCTCCCACCGCCGGCAAAGGTACAGCGGCATCATCAGGTGGAACGCCTCGTAGGCGTGGCTGGCGAACACGAAGGGGGCCAGGCAGGCGTGCGCGACCTTGATCCCCAGCTCTTCGTCCAGCTCGCGGATCAGGCACTCCTCGGGGGATTCGCCCGGCTCGACCTTGCCGCCCGGAAACTCCCACAGGCCCGCCAATTGCTTGCCTTGCGGGCGCTTGCAGATCAGCACGCGGCCGTCGGTGTCGATGAGCGCCGCGGCGGCGACGAAGAGCATGGGTTTGGTGTCAGCCATGCCGCTTCCTCGCGGGACTGCACGCCGAATGCAACCGACAACTGAACGCCCCGCCCCGACCGCCAGCCGCTACACGGCTAGATGCAATCACGTCGCACATGCATCACGCAAGATCCGACTGCACATTCCGTGATCGACGACAGATATTGCCCCCTGAAGATCCTTGTGCGTTGATAAGCGTCCAAAGGTAAGCGTTGCTGTATTCAAGGCTCGGCGACTACCTCCACGCGATTATGAGTCAGGCCGACACAGCCAAGCTTACCGTGACAACTCCACAACGGATTGCTCATGACAAAAATAACGACGCCTAGGGAGGCGATCACCCTGGAAACCGGTCTGCCTGCGGACCGCGAAGTCCGATACGACGCATCGGCCGATCCCGACGCGGGCGGAACCATGCGAGATCTGCCGATCTGGACACCGGAACAGATCGCCGCCCAACTCAATCGCACCGGCTTTGAATGGAGCGCCAAGGCCCTCTCGGACGGGGCGCTGACCTACGGCTTCTATGACGGGCCGACCACGACGGGCATCTACAACAATCCCCACGAAGCCGCCGAGAAGTACGGCTATTCGCCGATGAACGAGGCCCAACGCGCAGCGACCCGCGACGCGCTGGGATACTGGGACGACCTCATTCCGCTGCGCTTCGAGGAGCAGTCGGTCGGTCACGGCAACTGGGACCTGTCCTACGCCACGACCACCACCGGGCCTGGCCAGGCCTGGGCCTACCTGCCGCACGGCACGGCCTACGGCGCGAAGTACCAGCACATCGAAGGCGACGTCTGGGTGAACCCCGGCCCCGTCAGCGGCCTGCAGCTGGAAGAGGGCTTCTATGGCATGCAGACCCTCATCCACGAGACGGGGCACGCCCTGGGGCTGTCGCATCCGGGCGACTACAACGCCAGTGACGAAGGCCCGTTGAGCTACGCCCTGGCCGACTATTACCAGGACTCTCGCCAGTACACCGTGATGTCCTACTGGGACTCCTACGAGACCGGCGCGCGGCACATCGACTGGGCCACGATGCGGTACGTCTATTCCCCGACACCCCTCGTCCACGACGTCGTCGCGATCCAGGCGATCTACGGCGTGGATACGACCACCCGCACGGGGGACACGACCTACGGCTTCAACTTCACCGCCGATCTCGCCGACCGCACGGCCTTCCAGCTCACGGCGCACAAGCTGGCGCCGGTGTTCACGATCTGGGACGCGGGCGGTGTCGATACCCTGGATCTCTCAGGCTACGACACCCCGTCCTATATCGATCTCAACCCCGGATCGTTCAGCAGCGCCGGGGGCGTGGACCACTTCCTGACCCTGGCGGAGATCAACGCGAACAACGCCGCCGCCGGCCTGCCGGCGCGTTCGGAGCTGCTCTACGAAATCTACAACAACGGGGTGGACGGCATTAACGGCGGCGAGAGCTGGCGTGAGATCATCGGGGCGACCGATCCGCTGATGCACGACAACATCAGCATCGCCTACGGCGCGATCATCGAGAACGCGGTGGGCGGCTCGGGCGACGACACCATCGTCGGAAATGCTGTCGACAACCAGCTGACCGGTGGGGCCGGAGAGGACCGGTTCGTGCTCAAGGCTGATGCCGGCCACGACACGATCACCGACTTCCAGGCCGGCGCAGGCCTGGGCGACGTCATCGACCTGACCGGCGTCGCCAACCTGCACAGTTTCGCCGACGTGCAGGCGCACTTGACCACCGACATCAACGGCGACGCGGTCCTGGCCCTGGGGTCAGGAGCGGTGCGGCTGATAGGCGTCTCCACCTCTGATCTCGCGGCCGACGACTTCGTGTTCGCCTGATCCGATCAGCGGCCTAGCGGCCGATGCAACGGGAGCGGCGCCGCGGCGCCGCTCCCGCCAAGTCGGCTCCAACGCTGGATTGGCTTGACTTTTCTGCTCTAAACCCTCATCTCCACGCTGCGCTGCAGCAAAAGCGGCGATATCGGCGCTCCAGTCGCGTGATGGGTTCCAAGTCGAACCCAGCCTGTCGAGCGCTTGAAGAGATCGCATAGATCGCCCCGCCACGCGGGGGCTTTCCACAACTGACCCGCGCCCCCGCGACCCTTGGCACAGCCAAGCGGCCGGGCACGGCGCATATGTGAAAGACACATACGTTTTGACCAAGTTTACTGACCTCGGCCTCGACAAATCCTTGCTCAAGGCCCTGGCCGACGAGGGCTACACCACGCCCACCCCGATCCAGGCTCAGGCCATTCCGGGCGTGATGAGCGGCCGCGACCTGCTGGGCATCGCCCAGACCGGGACCGGCAAGACCGCCGCCTTCGCCCTGCCCATCCTGCATCGCCTCGCCGCCGACCGTAAGCCCGCGCCCCGCCGCGGCTGCCGCGTGCTGGTGCTGTCCCCGACCCGCGAACTGGCCACCCAGATCGCCGAAAGCTTCAAGACCTACGGCAAGCACATGGGCGTCTCTGTCGCCGTGGTGTTCGGCGGCGTGAAGTACGGCGGCCAGATGCGCGCCATGGCCCCCGGCGTCGACGTGCTGGTCGCCACGCCCGGCCGTCTGATCGACCACCTCGGCGAGAAGTCCATCACCCTGGGCGGCGTTGAGATGTTCGTCCTCGACGAAGCCGACCAGATGCTGGACATGGGCTTCATCCTGCCCATCCGCCGGATCGTGAAGCACCTGCCCAAGGATCGCCAGAACCTGTTCTTCTCGGCGACCATGCCGACCGAGATCGGCAAGCTGGCCAGCGAACTGCTGAACCCCAACCCGCACAAGGTGGCGGTGGCCCCGGAATCGACCACGGTCGAGCGCGTGACCCAGAAGGTCATCTTCGTCGAGACCGCCCGCAAGCGCGCCCTGCTCTGCGAACTGTTCGCCGAGAAGAACTTCAAGCGCGTCATCGTCTTCACCCGCACCAAGCGCGGCGCCGACCGGGTGGCCAAGTCGCTCGAAGCCGCCGGCGTCGAAGCCGCGGCCATCCACGGCGACAAGAGCCAAGGTCAACGCGAACGCTCGCTGGCGTCCTTCAAGGCCGGTGAAGTCCGCGCCCTGGTCGCCACCGACATCGCCGCCCGCGGCATCGACGTCGACGCCGTGACCCACGTCGTCCAGTACGAACTGCCCAACGTGCCGGAATCCTACGTCCACCGGATCGGCCGTACGGCCCGCGCCGGCGCCGGCGGTTCGGCCGTGGCCTTCTGCGCCGACGACGAACGTAACCTGCTGCGCGACATCCAGAAGGTGACGCGCCAGACCATCCCGTCCTTCGACCGCCGCAACGACAAGGGTCTGCACGTCATGACCCAGGCGATGCCGGAAATCGCCGCCGAACGCGCCGAGGCCGGCCGCAACAACAACGAGCGTGGCGATCGTGGTCAACGCAAGCCGCAAGGCCGCAGCGACCTGCCGGGCGGCCTGCGCCAGCAGCGCAACCGTCCGAGCGCCGGCGCCAAGGCCGGCGGCGGCGGCGGCCAACGTCAGGGCCAAGCCAGCGGTGATCGTCATCCGCACGGCGCCCGCACGGGCGGCGAACGCGCCTCGACCACGCCGATCAGCCAGGCTCAGTTCAAGGGCCCGAAGCGTGAAAAGGCTCAAGGCCAGGGCGGCCAAAGCAGCGCCCCGGCCAAGCGCTGGACCCCGCTGGACTAACGACTATCAAGCCCGCGCCCGGCTCACGTCAGGCGCGGGACATTGAGATCGCGATCATCCGCCCCCGGTTCGAACTCGAGCCGGGGGCGGTGTCGTTTCAGGATCGATAGTCGCCGTTGATGGCGATGTATTGCTTGGTCAGGTCGCAGGTCCAGACGCTGGCGGTGCCGCGCCCGACCCCGACGTCCACCGAGACCTCGAGCTCCTGGTTCTTCATGTAGGCGCTCATCTTGGCCTCGTCGTAGGTCGGCGAGATCAGCCCGTCCTGGGCGGCGACGAGGGGGCCGAACTGGATCTTCACCCGGTCGCGGTCGATCGGCTCGTCGGCGCGGCCCACGGCCATGGCGATCCGGCCCCAGTTGGCGTCCTCGCCGGCGAAGGCGGTCTTGACCAGCGGGCTCTCGGCGATCGTGCGCGCGATCTTGCGGGCCGAAGCCTGGCTTTCGGCGCCGCTCACATTGATCTTCACGAACTTGCTGGCGCCCTCGCCGTCGCGGACCAGTTGCAAGGCCAGGTCCAGCAGAACCGCCTCCAGCTTTTCGCGGAAGTCGGCCAGGCGCTTGTCGCCGGCGCGGCTGATGTTCGGGGCGCCGGACTGGCCGGTGGCGAACAGCAGCAGGGTGTCGTTGGTCGAGCGGTCGCCGTCCACCGTGACGCAGTTGAAGGTCGTACGGGTGTAGAGGCTGGCCAGGGTCTGCAGCGCCGACGGCGAGATCGCCGCGTCGGTGGCCACGAAGGCCAGCATGGTCGCCATGTCCGGCGCGATCATGCCCGAGCCCTTGCAGATCCCGGCGATGCGCACCTTCTCGCCGTCGATCATCGCCTCGGCGTAGGCGCCCTTCGGGAAGGTGTCGGTCGTCATGATCGCCCGGGCCGCGCCGGCCCAGCCGTCGTCGACCAGCTTGGCGTCCACGTCGGGCAGCCGATGGGTGATCTTGGCGTCGTCCAGCAGCACCCCGATCACGCCGGTCGAGGCGACCATCACGTCGCGTTGGCGGCAGTCGAAGCGCTTGGCCACGGCCGAGGCGACCCGGCGCACCGCGTCGGCCCCCGGTTTGCCAGTGAAGGAGTTGGCGCAGCCGGCGTTGACCACCAGGGCGCGGACGTCGGCGCCCTTGGTCATCTCCAGATGCTTCTTGCACCAGTCGACCGGGGCCGAGCCGATGCCGTGCCGCGTGAAGACCCCGGCCGCCGAGGTGCCGCGCGCGAAGCGCATGACCAGCAGGTCCTCGCGGTCCTGCTTGTAGAAGCCGGCCCGGCCGGTCGCCAGTTGCACGCCCGGGATCGGCGGCAAATGCGGGAAGGGAACGGCCAGCGGCGAGACCGGCAGCGCAGCCTTGCCGGGCTTGGTCGCCGGTTGCGGCTCGGGCTTCTGCTTGGTCGTGGCGCGCTTCAGCGCCGTGGCCAGGGGGTCGAGAGCGCCAGCCAGCGCCTCCACCGGCTTGGCGGCGGCCTCGAGGGCCTTGCCGGCGGTGCTCTTCTTGGGCGCGGCGGTCTTCTTGGGAGCGGGGGTGCGGGTCATGGCTTGGCGGCTTTGGCTTGAGCGGGGGGCGCGGCGGGCGCCGGCGCGGTCTTGGCGGCCGGCGCGGCTTGCGCCGCATCCGGAGACAGGGGGGCCGCCTTGGCGGGCGGCGGGGCGTCGGCGGGTTCCTTGGGCTGGCCGGGCACGTCCTGCGGCGCGCCGATCAGGGTCTGGACCTTCGCCCGACTTCGCAGCTTCTCAAGCAGGTCGCGAACCTGGTCATAGGTCAGGAAGCGGACGATCTGCGGCCGTGCGGCCTCCAGGGTGATCGGCTGCTCCATCCGCCGGTCCTCGACCTTCATGATCGCCCAGCCGCCGTCGGTCTGGAACGGCCCGACAATGTCGCCGACCTTGGCGGTCTTCAGATTGGCGGCGTAGGCCTCGGGCATCACGTCGGTGGTGAAATAGCCAAGATCGCCGCCGTTGAAGCGGGTGGCCGCGTCGCTGGAGCGCTCCATCGCCAAGGCCTCGAAGGAGGCGCCGGTGGCGACCAGCTTCTCGACGGCCAGGGCCTCGGCCTCGGTGGCGACCAGGATCTGGCGCGCCCGGATCTCTTCGGACTGCTTGGCGAGCTTGAGCTGCTCTTGATAGAGGCCGCGGATGGCGTTGTCGTTGACCGCGCCGGAGACCACGCTCTCGACCAGCATGTCGCCCAGGATGCGCTCGCGCGCCGCGGCCAGCCGCTTCTGGGCGACCGGATCCTTGTCCAGCTTCCGTGTGACGGCCTCGGCGGCCAGCAGCTTCTGGTCGACCACCTCGTCCAGCACGCGGCGGAACAGGTCCGAGGAGATGTCGAGCGGCTCGCCCTCGCCGATCAGCCCCTGGGCCACCGCCTCGCGCTTCACGTCCGAGGCCCAGACGGTCTTGCCGTCGACCTTGGCCACGGCCGTATCTCCAGGCTGCGGCGCCCCCTCGGTCCCCCCGCGATCGCCGCAGGCGACCAGCATCAGGCTGGCCGCGAGCATGACGGCGAAGACGCTCAAGGCGTGAGGAAAGCGACGGAAGCTTGAGTGCGTCATAGGGGACGTACCTCGAATGCAAAAACGGCCCGCGGGCGTCTGTCCGTCCCTAGCCAACTAAGCGCTGGGATGCAAAGGTCGCGCCCGATCAAACACCGTACGGATCTCATAGTGGCCGTGGCGGTCTTAATTTTTGACGGGAGGATTTTTTCATGACGCGTGAAGCCGTAATCGTTTCCTACGCCCGGACTGGCATGGCCAAGTCGGGTCGTGGCGGGTTCAATATGACCCCCACCGTCACCATGGCCGGCCACGCGATCAAGCACGCCGTCGAACGCGCAGGCGTCGACAAGGCTTCGGTGGAAGACGTCATCCTGGGCAACGTGGCGCACGGCGCCGGCAACCTCGGCCGCCAGGCTGCGCTGCTCGCGGGCCTGCCGATCACCACCTCGGGCGCCACCGTCAACCGCTTCTGCTCCTCGGGCCTGCAGACCATCGCCACGGCCGCCAACTACATCCGTAACGACGGCGCCGAAGTGGCGATCGGCGCGGGTGTCGAATCCCTGTCCTTCCCGGGCGGCGGCGGCGGCGGCGACAACTTCGACAAGAGCCTCAGCGCCCAATACCCGGCCCTGTTCATGCCGATGATCGACACCGCCGACATCGTGGCCGAACGCTACAAGGTCAGCCGCGAAGCCCAGGACGAATACAGCCTGGAATCGCAGCGGCGCATGGCCGCCGCGCAGCAAGCCGGCAAGTTCAAGGACGAGATCGTCCCGCTGGCGACCAAGATGAAGGTCGTCAACAAGGAGACGAAGGAAGAAAGCATCGTCGATTATCTGGTCGATCGCGACGAGTGCAACCGTCCCGACACCACCCTGGAAGGCCTGGCCAAGCTCCAGCCGGTCCGTGGTGAAGGCAAGTTCATCACCGCCGGCAACGCCTCGCAGCTGTCCGACGGCGCCGCCGCCGTGGTGCTGATGGAAGCCAAGGCCGCCTCCAAGGCCGGCCTGACCCCGCTCGGCGCCTTCCGTGGCTGGGCCGTGGCCGGTTGCGCTCCTGACGAAATGGGCATCGGCCCGGTCTTCGCCGTGCCGCGTCTGCTGGAACGTCATGGCCTGAAGATCGACGACATCGACATCTGGGAACTGAACGAAGCCTTCGCCTCGCAGTGCCTCTACTCGCGCGACAAGCTCGGCATCGATCCGGAAAAGTACAACGTCAACGGCGGCTCGATCGCCATTGGCCACCCCTACGGCATGACCGGCGCCCGTCTGACCGGCCACATCCTGCAAGAAGGCAAGCGTCGCGGGGCCAAATGGGGCGTCGTGTCGATGTGCATCGGCGGCGGCATGGGCGCCGCCGGCCTGATCGAGATCTTCTAAGGCGATCAGACACTAAGTGATTTGGCCCTCCCCTCACCGGGAGGGCCTTTTCGTTTGAGGAATTCGCTTGCGGCTCACGCACCCGTCACCCTAGCCGCGTTGACACTGGCATGACCGCTGCTTAAGTCTCGCGCGCCCCTAAAAGAGCGGAATTTCCGGGCAGGCGAAGGGCTGGACAAGGCCGCCGCCGGCCCTATCCCGCAAATCCGGAACGTTTCCCTTGAGCATCTTCCAACGCTTCTTCGGCTCTTCCAATGACCGCAAGGTCAAGGCGATGGCTTCGCGGGTCGCGAAAATCAACGCCTTCGAGCCAAAGATTCAGGCGCTGTCCGACGACGAACTTCGCGCCAAGACCCAGGAATTCAAGGACCGGCTCGCCAAGGGCGAGACGCTTGAGGACCTGCTGGAAGAAGCCTTCGCGGTCGTCCGCGAAGCCGCCAAGCGCGTGCTGGGCCAGCGACATTTCGACGTACAGCTGGTCGGCGGCATGGTCCTGCACGCCGGCGGCATCGCCGAGATGCGGACCGGCGAGGGCAAGACCCTGGTCGCCACCTCGCCGACCTACCTGAACGCGCTGTCGGGCAAGGGCGTCCACGTCATTACGGTCAACGACTACCTGGCTCAGTTGCACGGCGACTGGATGGGTCAGGTCTATGCGTTCCTCGGCCTGACCACCGGCACCATCGTTCACGGCCTGTCGCAGGGTCAGCGCAAGGCGGCCTACGAGGCCGACATCACCTACGGGACGAACAACGAGTTCGGCTTCGACTACCTGCGCGACAACCTGGTCTATGACGCCGAAGAGATGGTCCAGCGCGGCCACCACTTCGTGATCGTCGACGAGGTCGACTCCATCCTGATCGACGAGGCGCGCACGCCTCTGATCATCTCGGGCCCAACCGAGGACCGCAGCGAGCTCTACAAGACCATCGACCTGGTCGTGAAAGAGCTGATCAAGGATCCCAAGACCTTCGACCACGACGAGAAGCAGCGCCAGGTCATCCTCACCGAGGAAGGCTCGGAGATCGTCGAGGAGATGCTGACCACCGGCGGACACCTGGAACAGGATTCGGCCGGCCTCTACGACGCCGCCAACGTCTCCATCGTCCACCATGTGAACCAGGCGCTGCGCGCCAACATCCTCTACACCCGTGAGAAGGACTACATCGTCCGCGCGGGCGAGGTGATCCTGATCGACGAGTTCACCGGCCGCATGATGCAGGGCCGCCGCCTCTCGGAAGGCCTGCACCAGGCCATCGAGGCCAAGGAAGGCGCCCATATCCAACCCGAGAACCAGACCCTGGCCTCGGTGACGATCCAGAACTACTTCCGCCTCTACACCAAGCTGTCGGGCATGACCGGCACCGCGGCCACCGAGGCCCAGGAGTTCGGCGACATCTACAAGATGGACGTGGCCGAGATCCCGACCAACCGTCCCGTCGCCCGTATCGACGACGACGACGAGGTCTATCGGACCAACGCCGAGAAGAACCAGTCGATCCTGAAGCAGGTCGAGGACTGCTACGTCCGCGGCCAGCCGATCCTGGTCGGCACCGTCTCCATCGAGAAATCGGAACAGCTCTCCGAGCTCATGAAGGCCCACAAGTTCGAGTATCAGGGCAAGACCGTCACCGGCCTGCCGCACAACGTGCTGAACGCGCGTTACCACGAGCAGGAAGCCATGATCGTCGCCGACGCCGGGATCCCCGGCGCGGTCACCATCGCCACCAACATGGCCGGCCGCGGCACCGACATCCAGCTGGGCGGCAATATCGACATCCGCGTGCTGAAGTGGCGCGAAGAGCAACGCGGCCTCGGCATCGAGGTGACGCCGGAAGCCGCCGCCGAGGAACGTGCGCGGATCGAGACCGACACCAAGGCCCTGAAGGAAACCTCGCTGGCCGCCGGCGGGCTCTATGTGCTCGGCACCGAGCGCCACGAAAGCCGCCGCATCGACAACCAGCTGCGCGGCCGGACCGGCCGTCAGGGCGACCCGGGCCACTCGAAGTTCTTCCTGTCCTGCGAAGACGACCTGCTGCGGATCTTCGCGGGCGAACGCCTCGACTCGATCATGCGCACCTTCGGCGTCCAGGAAGGCGAGGCGATCACCCACAAGTGGCTGAACGCCGCCATCGAGAAGGCCCAGAAGCGCGTCGAGCAGCGGAACTACGAGATCCGCAAGAACCTGCTGAAATACGACGACGTCGTGAACGACCAGCGCAAGGCCGTGTTCGAGCAGCGCGCCGAGTTCATGACCGCCACGGACCTGTCCGACGTTATCGGCGAGATGCGCCAGGACACCATCGAGGACCTGGTCAATCGCCACCTGCCGCCCAAGGCCTATGCCGAGCAGTGGGACATCGCCGGCCTGACCGAGCGCGTCACCGAACTGCTGGGCATGGACCTGCCGATCGCGCAGTGGGCGGCCGAGGACGGCATCGCCAACGAAGAGATCCAGGAGCGTCTGCAAAAGGCCGCTGACGCCCGCGCCGCCGAGCGCGAGCAGATCATCAGCCCTGATCAGATGCGCAACATCGAGAAGAGCTTCCTGCTGCAGATGATCGATCTGCAGTGGCGCGAGCACCTGATGCACCTCGACCACCTGCGCAACGTCATCGGCCTGCGCGGCTATGGTCAGCGCGACCCGCTGAACGAGTACAAGACCGAGGCCTTCTCGCTGTTCGAGAAGCTGCTGGTCGACCTGCGCCAGAACGTCACCCGCTGGCTGATGACGGTGGAGTTCCAGTTCGCCGAGCCGGAACCCGTCGCGCCCCTGGCCGGCCTGACCGAAGTGCACATGGACCCGCTGACCGGCGAGAACATCGCCCAGATGGGGGCCCTGCCCGACGGCCTGTCGGCCGAACAGCGCGAAGCCCTGCCGATCACCGCCCTGCCGGACGGCTGGGAAAACACCGGCCGCAACCAGGCCTGCCCCTGCGGCTCGGGCAAGAAGTTCAAGCACTGCCACGGGGCGTTGATCTAGGTGACGGCGGCCCAGGGCGACTACGTCCTCAAGGTCGACGGCTTCTGCCCGGTCTGCGAGCAGGACAGCACTTTCGCGGCTAGGGATCCCTGGCTGCGCGACCACTTCCTCTGCCTGAACTGCAGCTCGCAGCCGCGCGAGCGGGCGTTGTTCTCGGTGCTAACGCAGCTGCGCCCCGACTGGCGCAAGCTAGCTATCCACGAAAGCTCGCCCGGCACCGCGGCCAGCCGCCGGCTGCAGGACCAGGCGCCCGGCTACCTGGCCAGCCAGTACGACCCGTCGATCCCCTGGGGCTCGGTGCACCCCCGGGGATGGCGTTCGGAAGACCTGGAGCGGCAGACCTTCGCTGACGCCAGGTTCGACCTGGTCGTCACCCAGGACGTCATGGAGCACGTCTTCGCCCCCGACCTGGCGATGCGTGAAATCGCCCGCACCCTGAAGCCGGGCGGCATGCACATCTGCACCGTGCCGATCGTGAACAAGGAAGGCCCCTCGGTCCGCCGCGCGCGGCGCAAGGCCGATGGCACGGTGGAGCACCTGCTGGAGCCGGTGTTCCACGGCAATCCGATGGACCCGAACGGGTCGCTGGTCACCGTCGACTGGGGCTACGACATCGCCGCCTATTGGGACGCCGCCAGCGGCCTCTCGACCACGATCTTCACGATCGACGATCCGGGCCGCGGCATCCAGGCCGAGTACATCGAGGTGCTGGTTTCGCGGAAGGCCGGCGTGCCGGACCTGTCCGGCGACGTGGCTCCGACACCGGTGCGCGAAAGCGAACTTCGCAAGTTCGCCCGCAGGGTCAAACGCCGCCTGACGGCGGCGCGTTAAGAGACAGGCGGCCCGCCGGGCCGCCTGTCGATAATCCTACTCGCCCTTCTTCTTCTCACCGGCCGAAACGACGCCGTCGCCGTCGCCGTCCTGCTCGGCGAAGGCGCGCGCGCCCGAGGCGGCGAACTCGGCCGCCGACATCGCCTTGTCCTTGTTCGTGTCGAGAACGCCGAAGCGGACATGGGCCTGGCGGATCTGGCGCACCTCCTCCTCGGCCTTGCGTTCGGCGGTCTCGGTGGAGGCCGCCAGCTGGGCGGTCAGGCGGGCCTGATACTCGCCGACATATTCGGCCTCGTCGACGACGCCGTCCTTGTTGGCGTCCATGGCCGCGAAGCGCTGGTCGCGGATGGTCTTGAACTCGGCGGCGGTGACCTTGCCGTCCTTGTCGATGTCGTAGTCGGTGATGAAGGCCGAGTGCTCATGCGGCGCGGCGTGGGCGGAGGCCGCCCCCAGCGCCAGCAGGGCCGCGGTCAGGGCGAGGGGAAGACGCAAAGCGGTCATGGCGGGTCCTATTCGGTCGCTTCGAAGGTGAGGGTGTAGCTGTAGCTGCGGTAGGGGGTCTGCGCGCCCGCCGGCGAGGCCGTACGGTGGCGGATGAGCGCCAGGTAGGTCCCGGCGTCCGGCGGGGTGATCGAGAACCGCCCGGAGGCGTCGGTCTTGATCTGATCCAACACCTTCTTCTTGCCGTCGTAGACGCCGGCGCTGCGGTAGACCTCGACATTGGCGCCGGCCACCGGCTTGCCCTCGAACAGCAGCTCGAAGGTCGCCGGCCGGGCGGCGAAGATCTCGCTGGGATGGGTGATGGGCCGCAGTTCCAGGCTCTTGCCAGTCGGCGCCAGGGCGTCCTTGGTCGGCGAGCCGCGGGTCACATAGACCTCGGCCAGGGTCATGCTCTGGACGGCGACCAGTTGGGCGCCGGCGGGCCGCTCGGCGCCCTCGCCGATCACCCAGTCGCCGGTCGGGCCCTTGTACATCTTGCCCACGCGGCCGAACCGCTCGCCCGACGAGACGCGGTAGGTGCCCTTGGCGGGGACCGGCGCCTCGAACACCGTCAGGTCGCGCAGATAGGTGACGTCCTTGATCGGGGTCACAGTGCCGCCCGGCCCGCGCGTGTGGAAGGCGTCGGACTTCATCACCACCTCGGACACGAAGGCGTCCTCTGCGAAACCGGCCTGGACCGTAATGTGATCACGATCGGTCAGGTCGAACATGTTGGGCAGCATGAAGGGCATGTGCGCCAGGGCCACACCCGGCGCAGCCGCCAATAGTCCGGCGCCCGCAAGCGCCGCAAAGCCTAATCGCCCCATAGAATCCCTGCTCCATCATTCTCAAAACTGAAACCCGGATAGTGCAATTGCGACTCACTTGCAATTACCTTTCCGATAGCGCATTGACGGCTCGCCGACCGCCCACGGGGGGCGTTGCGCAACAAATATGCGACTGACTCGCATTTGCATACTGATATGGAGATATCTATGGGGCGATCGATGTGGTGGAGCCGGGCGGCGCTGCTGGCCGGAACCTCCTGCCTGCTGATGGCGGGAACGGCTCAGGCCCAGGAAGCCCACCCCAAGAGCGAAGGTAGCACCGCCGCCCAGCTTTCACTTGGCCGGATCGTGGTCTCGGCCGGCGCCGAGAAGGTCGCCATCGACACGCCCCAGGCGGTGACCGCGCTCGACCAGGAAGACATCGACCAGACCCAGGCCACGACCATGGGCGACCTGCTGGAGGCCATTCCCGGCGTCAGCGTGGTCGGCGGCGTCTCGGCCCTGGGCCAGGGCTTCAACATCCGCGGCATGGGCACCGGCATCGCCGACTCCGACAGCCGCATCCTCACCCAGATCGACGGGGTGACGAAGTTCTACGAGCAGTACCGGATGGGCGCGCTGTTCAGCGAGCCCGAGCTTTACAAGCGCGTCGAGGTCCTGCGCGGCCCGGCCTCATCCACCCTCTATGGCGCCGGCGCCCTGGCCGGGGTGGTCAACTTCACCACCAAGGACGCCTCCGACTTCCTGAAGGGCGACGACCGCTTCGCTGTTCGTTTGAAGGGCGGCTTCGAGAGCAATTCAGAGGGCTTGTCCGGCTCGGCCATCCTGGCCGCCAAGCCCAGCGAGAACCTCGACCTGCTGGCCGTCGTCACCGCCCGCGACGCCGATCACTACAAGAGCGGCGACGGCGTGACGGTGAACCCGTCGAACGTGAAGTCCAACTCCTACCTGCTGAAAGGCCGCTACTATGTCGGCGGCGACAAGCAGCACAGCATCTGGGCCTCGTACCAGAACTGGCGCTCCGACAGCACCCAGATGTACGACCAGGCCGAGGCCTTCGGCACGACGCCGGTGCGCCGCAAGGTCGACGACATCACCGCCGTCGTCGGTTACGAAAACGACTTTGGCGGCAGCAAGCTCTTCAACCTGGAAGCCCAGGGCTCCTACGCCAACTCCAAGGTCGAGCAGCGCGAAACCACCTTCCTGCCCGGCGTCACCTATTCGGAGTTCTCCTACGAGACCTGGCAAGGCCGCATCCAGAACACCTCGCGGTTCTCGTGGGGCGAGGACTGGGCCGGCTTCCTGTTCGTGGGCGTCCAGGCCAACCGCCAGGAGCGGCGCAATCCGCGCGTCAACGCCGCCGGCGTCACCAATCCGGGGGCGGCCACCCACCCCGAAGGCGACATGGACAAGTACGGGGTCTACGCCCAGGCCGAGCTGGTCTGGTCCGACAAGCTGACTATCATTCCCGGCGTTCGCGTCGACAAGACCAAGCTGAAGCCGGGCGCAGGCGTCACCACCCGCCAGACCGTCGAGGACACCGCCGCCTCCCCCAAGTTGGCGGTGCTCTATTCGCTGAGCGACAACTTCGCGGTGTTCGGCTCGGTGGCCCGCACCGTGCGCATGCCGGTGCTGGACGAGATCTATAGCCGCACCAGCGCCGTCACCTCGAACTTCAGCCTCAACTTGAAGCCCGAAGAGTCCGACAACATCGAAGGCGGCGTCACCCTGTCCTTCGACGGGGTGATCGCGCAGGGCGACGCGGTGCGGGTGAAGGTCACCGCCTTCCGTAACGACGTCTCCAACCTGATCACCCGGGGCACGGCCAACTCGCCCTACTTCGTCAATGTCGGCGAGTCGCGGTTCGAAGGCGTCGAGGTCGAGGCCGAATACGCCTCGCGCGGCCTATTCGCCCGCGCCGGACTGTCGGTGATCGACGGCGAGAACAAGATCACCGGCAATCCGCTCAACACCATTCCCGCCGATGAGTTGGACGTGACGCTGGGCTACAGGTTCACCGACCTGAACCTGTCGGCCGGCTGGCGCGGCGAGTTCGCCGCCGACCAGAAGGACATCGGGCCGGGCGGCAAGCGCACCGGCGGCTACGGCGTGCACAACCTCTTCGTGACCTGGACGCCGCAGGACGGCGCGCTCTCCGGGCTGGAGGTGCGAGCCGGCGTCGACAACGTGCTCGACAAGCAGTTCCGCCGCCACCTCTCGGCGCTCGACGCCGAGGGCCGGACCTTCAAGCTCACCCTCGCCCGGACCTTCTAAGGTGAAGCTCACCCGTACACGCGTGACGGCGGCGGCGGTCTCGACCGCCTTCAATGTCGAGCTGATCGCGCTGGTCATGCGGACCGGCGCGGACGCCCCGCCTGTATGGGACGAAACCGTGGTGATCGCGGAATTGGTTCAAGTTCGGGGCGGAGAGACGCACGCCCCGAACCAGTCGGCGCAGGCTCCTTCCTCCCCTCCTCGGGAACCTGCGCCGGCGCCCCCTGTTCCGAACCTGACACTCCCCCAGGCCTTGCCAGATAGCTCCCGGCCGGCCGCCCCCTCGCCGCCTTCCAACGCCGCCGCAGCGCCTCCCGCTATCGCCGTGTCCACGGCCGCTGCGTCCACAACCTCGGCCGCGCCGCAGCGGGCCGGCACGCGCGAAGGCCTGGATATCGACGCCCAGGGCGGCGCCAGCCTGGACTACGCCTCGCGCCTGCGCGCCTGGCTGGAAGCCCACAAGACCTATCCCAAGCGCGCCCGGATGCGACGCGAAGAAGGCGTCGTGCACGTCCAGTTCGCGGTTGATCGCGAGGGCCGGCTGCTGCGCGGCGACGTGGTGCACAGCTCCGGCTTCGCCAGCCTCGACGCCGAGGCCATGGCGATGCTGGACCGCTCGAACCCCTTCCCCGGCGCCCCGCATACCGTCCGCGGCGAGCGGATCGAGGTCAGGGCGCCGGTGGAGTTCTTTTTGACGCGGTGAAGGTTGGCTGCGACCAGATCCTCCCCCTCTGGGAGGTGGCGCGCGAAGCGTGACGGAGGGGGCTTGCTGAAGCAGTCAAAGTCCCCCTCACCCGGCCAAGGGGCCGGGAGCTCCCCCACAGGGGGAGCATCTGACGGGAGGGACGCGCCTACGCCAGGGTCACGAAGGTCTCGCTCTCGATCACCCACTGGCCGACCACCTTCTTCCAGACCGCCAGATAGGACCCGGACGACGTCGCGTCCTTCCAAGTGGCGACCCAGGTCCCGGTCTCGGCGGCGCGCTGCCCCTCGGCGTCAAGCACAACGCTCTCGGTGGTCCGGGCGTAGGTGACGAAGCTCGGATCGGCGAACTGGGCCTGGAAGGCCGCCACCACCGCCTGGGCGCCCATCAGCAATCCACCCTCGCCCGAGATCAGGTTCACTTGGCGGTCGAAGAACGGCGCCAGCCGCCCCGCGTCGTGGGCCGCGATGATCTTGTTGGTCAGCTTGCGCCGCGCGCGGATGGCGTCTTGCGGCGTCGTCATGGCTCGACCACCGCGGTGCCGACCTTGCCGCCGGCCTCGACCAGTTCGTGAGCGCCCGCGCAGTCGGCCAGCGGAAAGCGGCCGGCGACCGACAGGATGCGTTCGCCCGTCCCGATCCAGCGGGTGATGTCCTGCTGCGCGCGCTTGCGGGCCTCATGCGGCGAGACCGGCAGATAGACCCCGTGGATCATCAGGTTCAGGCCCATGGCGGCCCCAGCCGGAACCACCGGCGTCGGCGCGCCCTTGGTGGCGTAGTAGGCGATCGACCCGTTCATGCGGACGCTGGCCAGGGTCGAGGCGATGTTGCCGCCGAAATCGACCTCCACCACATGGTGTACGCCCTCGCCGTCCGTCAGCTCGCGCACCCGCGCGGCGACGTCTTCGCAGCGATAGTCGATGACGTGATGCGCGCCGCCGGCCCGGGCGCGCTCAGCCTTCTCCTGCGAGCTGACCGTGGCGATCACCGTGGCCCCGGCCCAGGCGGCGAGTTGCACCGCGTAGTGGCCGACCGCGCCCGCGCCGCCGGTCACCAGCACGATGCGGCCCTGAACCGGTCCGGCCAGGAACAGGGCGCGATGAGCGGTCATGCAGGGAATGCCGAGCGTCGCGCCTTGCGCGAACGAGACGCTATCTGGCAACACGCTCAGCAGGTCGGTGTCGAGTTCGATGTACTCGGCCGCAGAGCCAAACGCCCGGCCGTTGCGCTGGCCGTTGTAGAACCAGACCCGCTTGCCAATCCATGAGGCCGGGACGCCCGGCCCCACCGCCTCGACGACGCCGGCCCCGTCGCTGTTGGGCGTGATGCGGGGATAGGCCATGGGCGCGGGGCCGCCGCGCATCCCGACGTCGGACGGATTGACGCCCGAGGCCTTGATGGCGACCAGCGCCTGACCCTGGCCAGGCGCCGGTGTCGGCAGATCGCCGTACTGCAGGACCTCGCGGGCCGGGCCCGTGCGGTCGTACCAGATGGCTTTCATGCGATGACCTCAGCTGCCTTACTGACGCAGCTCTACCGCGGCTCCCCCACGCTCGTCATCCTCCGGGCTCGCGAAGCGAGATCCGGGGGACCCAAGCGGCGCGGCCGGCTTGGATAGGCCGTCTGGGTCCCCCGGATCGCCTTTCAGGCGACCAGAGGATGACGACGGGGATTAGCCCGCCACCCAGTTGCCGTGGAAGCCGAACGGCACCCGGCGTGGCAGTTCGGCCACCGCGATCGGTCCCTTGGCGATGTCGAGCGCCTCGAACACCAGCAGGTCGCTGCGATCCTCGGCCGCGCGCCAGACCACCGCGGTGATCCAGCCATCGCCTTCCGCCGCCTCAGCGGAGCGTGGGGTGAAGACCGGCTCGGAGGTCATGTCGCCGCCGGTCAGCGCGTAGACTTGGCGCTTGCCGGTCACCAGATCGAGGTGGGCGATGGCCGTCTGCTTGATGGTCTTGGCGTTGCTGGGATCAGCGGCGTACCAGCCGTGACGGTGGGCCGAGCCGGCGTAGCGTTCGTCGAAGCGCGGGAACTCGCCGTCCAGATCGTCGATAGCCTCTTCCTTGATGGCGTCGCTGTTGCCATCGAGGTCGAAGGTCCAGCGCACCATGCGCGCGGCGCTGTGCTGGCCGGGCGAGCCGTCGGCGTTAGGGAACAGCGGCGCGGTGTCATAGCGGAAGACGTCGGCGATGATCTTGCCGCCCTCCTCCCAGGCGTTCATCGGGTGGAAGACATAGGACGGCGGGGCGTTGAACCAGCGGATCGAGGCCACCTCGCCGTCGCGGCGCATGACGCCGACATGGCTGCCCTTGTCCGGCTCCCAGGCGTAGGCTGGCAGGCCCTTCATCGCCCGCTCCAGGCTGCCGGTCAGCGGCAGGATCGGGAACAGGGCGTAGTTCTCGGTGACCAGGAAATCGTGGACCATCGAGGAGAACGGCGCCTGGAAGTCGTCGCGCCGCACCACCTTGCCGCTGGCGTCGGTGACGCCGTAGCTCATCCCGGCCGACAACGGCACGTCGCCGACGCCATAGCCGAACCAGACCATCTCGCCGGTCTTGGGGTCGATCTTCGGGTGGGCGGTGACCTTGCCGTTGTACTCGGTGGCGTAGCCTTTGGAGTCCAAGGTGCGCTCGGCCATCTCGAACGGCGCGTGGGCCTCCTCCAGCGCCAGCAGCCGGCCGGCGTGGAACAGAATGTTGGTGTTGGCGACCCCGCTCTCCTTGCCCTGGGCGATCGGGTCGGTAGTCATCGGATTGCCGAAGCCGCCGAACAGGGCGCGGCCCTCGGAGTTCTCCAGCTCCCACTTGGGCGTGCGCACATAGCGGTTGCGGTAGCTGACCTTGCCGTCCTCGACGTGGAAGGCGTGGATCATGCCGTCGCCGGTGAACCAGTGGTACTCGCCGCGCGGCTCGAACTGCGGGTTGGGGCCGGTGCGGTAGAGCGTGCCCTTCAGTTCCTTCGGGATCTCGCCTTTCACCACGAGATCGAAGTCGTCCTCGCTGCGGACCGGCGCGAAGTTGCCGGACAGATACGGATTGATGCGAACGTCGCCATCCATGACGCTTCTCCCTGAATTGGCCGGTTTCAGACCGGCCTGATGATGTGCCCTTCGTCAGGCCGCGCGCGGCCCTCGAGGACGTCGTGATAGGCCGCGACCAGAGCGTCTGGCCCGACATGCTGTTTGACGCTCAGCCAGGCAGCCTCGGCCACGAAGGCGCGCAGGGCGGCCATGAACCGGGTTTCCAGCTCAGCGTAGCCCCACTCCCCCGCCCGCTTGCGGATCTGGTCGGGCGCGAAGAACAGCACCGGCGTGGGGCCGGGAAGCTGGCTGCGCGTGCGGTCGGCCTGCCAGTGGGTGCCACCGACGATGATGCTGCGCGACAGGCGCTCGCCGAGCGCGGTGTGAACCGCCGAGGTCACCTGCGGATCGCCCGCGAAGTCGACATAGATGGCGGGCGCCTTGGCGCTCAGCGCGCCGGCCTGGTCGTAGGTGACAATGCGGTCGTAGAGGCCAAGCTCAGCCAGCTTGGCGGCGTTGGCGGGCGAGGTCAGGCCGACCACTTCCAGGCCCCGGCGCCGGGCGAACCAGGCCAGGCCCATGGCGGTCTTGCTGGACGCGCTCGACAGCACCAGCGCGCCGACGTCCTCGTCCTCGCCCAGGAAGTCGTCCAGCAGCCAGGAGGTCATGAACAACGGCCGCAGCAGGGCGCGGTGATCGTCCATCTCGTCTTCCGGCGCCTCGGAATAGGCATTGTAGGTCGGCGGCAGCTCGGCCCGATGCTGGGCGACGTCGACCAAGCCGTTGCGACCCTTCGACAGCTGCGCCGTGAAGTGGCTCGACATCGGCAGGTAGCCGAAGATCCGCAGGCCGACCGGCGCGTCGGGCGCCTTGGACTCGACCACCCGCGCGAACCCCCAGACCGGGATACGGCCCAGACCCTCGGGCGCCGGGAAGAACTTCCAGTAGCCGAAGCTGTCGCCCATCATCCCATAGGTGATGTTGTTGGCGGTCAGTGCGAACCGCTCGACCTCCAGCCGGGCCTCGCCATCGGCCAGATCGGTTTTTTCGGCGGCATGGCGCAACTCGACACCGCGCAGATCGTCCCGTTTGATCAGCACATCCCAGGCAGTCATCGCGTCCTCGACTTTTTACGTTGTAAATTTATTACGTAAGAGCTACCTCAGGACAAGCACTTTCTTTGCCCGAGTTTACAGATGCCCCGCGTTCTCTCCGAGTCTGACGTCGCCGACTTCCGCGAACGCCTTTGCGACGCGGCCGAAAAGCTGTTCGCCGAGAAGGGACCGGACGCGGTGACCATGCGCCAGCTGGCCTCCGAGCTGGGGGTCAGCCCGATGACGCCCTATCGCTATTTCACCGACAAGGAAGACATCCTGGCCGCCGTGCGGACCAACGGCTTCAACCGCTTCGCCGAAGCCCTCGAGACCGCGCTGGCCTCCACCGTCGGCAGCGCCAAGGCCAAGAGCTCGGCCGTGGGCGAGGCCTATCTCGCCTTCGCCTTCGAACACCCACAGACCTACAAGTTGATGTTCGACCTGAACCAGCCGCACGAAGACGACTATCCGGAACTGGTCGCCGCGGCGGCCCGCGCCCACCGAAACCAGAACGCCTATGTCAAAGGCCTGGTGGCGGCCGGGGTGCTGGAGGGCGACCCCGACGAGATCGGTCGAATGTTCTGGGCCGCGACCCACGGCGCCGTCTCGCTGGAGCTGGCCGGCAAGTTGCCCAAGGGCATGGCCCGCGTGGTCAACCGGCAGCTGGGCCATGCGCTCGCCAAGGGCCTGCGTCCAGGGGCCTGAAGGCGCTTGACGGCCCTTGGGGCAAGACCCCCATCTTCCCTGCGACAAGGGGGAGACGCACAATGATCCAACCGTTCGAGGTGAACTGGAGCGAGAACTCCGTTCAGGCCGTGCTGGATCAGGTCCGTGCCTATCCCTGGCCGCCGATCCCCGAGGTTCCCGACGGATGGGCCTATGGCTGCGACGCCGGCTATCTGAAGGATCTCTGCCACCACTGGACCGAAGCCTATGACTGGCGTGCGGCGGTGGCGGACCTCAACCGCTTCCCGCAGTTCACCGCCCGGGTCGAGGATTACGACATTCACTTCCTGCACGTGGTCGGCGAGGCGCAGGGCAAGCGGCCGCTGATCCTCAGCCATGGCTGGCCGGGCTCGCACTTCGAGTTCTGGGGCGTGATCGAGAAGCTGGCCTTCCCCTCGCGCTTCGGCGGCCGGGCGGAGGACGCCTTCGACCTGGTGATCCCGTCCCTGCCCGGCTTTGGGTTCTCCTCCAAACCGAAGCGTCCCATCGGCCAGCGCACCACGGCGCGGCTGTTCAACACCCTGATGACCGACGTGCTCGGCTATCACCGCTACCTCGCCCAGGGCGGCGACTGGGGCGCGCTGGTCACCTCGTGGCTGGCCCACGACCACGGCGACCACGTCAGCGCCATTCATCTGAACATGATGGGTTTCCGCCCCCATGGCGGTCCCAAGGACGAGGCCGAGATCGCCTGGATGACCCGCCAGGGCGCGATGATGGACGTGATGGGGGCCTATTTCCGCCTCCAGGCCTCCAAGCCGCAGTCGCTGGCCTGGATGGGCGCGGGCAACCCGGTCGGCCAGGCCGCCTGGATCGCTGAGCGCTTCCACGACTGGTCGGACCTGCGCGAGCGTCCGTTCGACAAGGTCCACCCGAAGGACCGGCTGCTGACCAACATCATGCTCTATGTGATGACCGACAGCTTCGCGACCGGCGCCTGGTACTATCGCGGCCTGCTCGAAGAGGGCGGCGTGGTCTTCCAGGAGGGCGAGCGCTGCGAGACACCGACCGCCTTCGCCAACTTCCCCGGCGAGCCGCTCTACACCGCCCCGCCCCGCTCCTGGGCCGAGCGCGCCTACAACATCAACCGCTGGACCGACCAGCCGCGCGGCGGTCACTTCGCGGCGATGGAGGAGCCGGACCTGTTCGTCACCGACGTGCGGGCCTGGGGCGCGGAGGTCGGCTGAGCCCCCTCCGTCTCGGCGCTTCGCACCGAGCCACCTCCTCCAGCGGGGGAGGATCTGCACCAAGGATGCTCCCCCGCTGGGGGAGCTGTCAGCGCAGCTGACTGAGGGGGAGCTCGCCCCCTAGGCCGCGCCCTCCATCACCGTCTGGATCGCGCCGATCAGCCGTTCCAGCTCCAGCGGCTTGGGCACCAGAACATCCATGCCGGCGGCGGTGTACTCGGCCTCATGATGGGCCATGGCGTTGGCGGTCAGCGCGATGATCGGCGTACGCCTGCGGCCCTCGGCCAGTTCGCGCTCGCGGATCAGGCGCGTGGCGGTGGGGCCATCCATCACCGGCATCTGGACGTCCATCAAGATGACGTCCCACTCCTGCTCGGCGGCGGCGGCGCAAGCCGCCTGCCCATCGGCGACGCATCGAACCTCGACGCCCAGCTGCGCCAGCAGGGTCTTGAGCACTAGCTGGTTCATCGGATTGTCCTCCGCCGCCAGGATGCGAAGATCCCCGGACGGAGCCACGAACTCGGGCGGCGCATCGATGGCGGCGGGGCCACCCTCGGCGCGGGCGAGCGGCAGGCGCACGGTGAAGGTCGATCCGGTTCCCACCCTTGAGACCGCCCCGATATCGCCGCCCATCAAGGTCGCCAACTCCCGGCAGATAGCCAATCCCAGGCCCGACCCGCCATAGCGCCGGGTGGTGGAGGCGTCCTCCTGCACGAACTTCTGGAACAGCGATCCGAGACGGTCCTCGGCGATGCCGGGCCCGGTGTCGGCTACCTTGAAGACCAGCATTCCGGCCTCGTGCGAGACCGCCAGCCGCACGGCCCCGCGCGCCGTGAACTTCACGGCGTTGGAGACAAGATTGTAGACGATCTGGCGTATCCGGGTCGGATCGCCGCGCCAAGCGCCCTGGGCCTGCGGCGACACCGTCAGTTCGAACGAAACGTCCTTCTCACTGGCCAGGGTCATGAACGTCGCCTGCACCCCGTGCGCCAGGGCGTCGATGTCGATCCGGCCGTCCTCGAGCTCGAGGCGCCCGGCCTCGATCCGTGACAAGTCCAGCAGGTCGTTCAGCAAGGCCAGCAGGGTCTCGCCCGCCTGGCGCACGACGGTCAACCGCTCGCGCTGGCGATCCGAAAGCTCGTCGCGGGCCATGGCCTGGGCCATGCCCAGCACGCCGTTCAGCGGGGTGCGGATCTCGTGGCTCATCGTGGCCAGGAAGGCGGACTTGGCCACGTTGGCGGCGTTGGCCTCGTCCCGCGCGCGCTTCAGCGAGGCGTTGAGCGCCTTCAGCCGTTTCTCCGAACGCTTCAGGTCCTCGATGGACTGGGTGATGACCACGCACCGCACCGGCCCCTCGCCCTGGAAGCGCGCGGCGGTCAGCCGGAACCACTCGCCGCTGCGCGACTGATAGGCGTAGGCGAAGGTGTCCGTCCGGCCGGCCAGGACACGCTTCACCCCGTTGGTCAGCGTCCGGCCCCGGCCGCCGGGCAGGCGCTCGAAGACCGCGAAGAGATTGCGCCCCATCGGATAGACGTCGGCCTGGACGACCTGGGCGCCCAGTTGCTTGAAGGCCGAGTTGGCGGCGATGATCGCGCCGGTGTCGTCGATGACGGTCAACAGCGCGGCCAGCCCGTCGATGACCCCGCGCCCGAAGCGCTCGGACTCCCGCAGATCGGCCACGGCCTCGCGCTGCTCGGTGACGTCCTGGCTGGCGCCGTGCAGCGCCACGCACTTGCCGTCGACCATGCGCGGCTCGCCCATGACCCGCAGCCAGATCCGTTCGCCCGATGCGATCAGCGCCGGCGCCTCGAAGTCGATCCGCTCGCCGGTTTCGATGGCGCCGCTGATGTGCGCCAGCACCTCTTCCCGCACCTCGGGGGCGTAGATGACCAGACTGTCGAGATGGCTCTCCACCAGGGCCGGACGCCCCAACAGCTCCGCCAGCTCCGGGCTCCAGCGCACCAGCCGCTCAGCGAGGTCGACCTCCCAGGCGCCCAGACGCGCCAGACGGCCGGCCGATTTCAGCGACACCGAGGTCGAATTCAGTTGGTTCTGCAGGTCCCGCGCCGTGGTGATGTCGACCTGGATGGCCATGAAGCCGTCCAGCGCGCCCGTGCTGGAAAAGGTCGGACGGACATCGAGGTCCAGGCAGAATTTCCGGCCGTCCTTGGCGCGGTTGATGATCTCGACGCGGAAGCCCTCGCCGCCAGCGACGCAGGCCGACATCATGGCGACGGTCGCCGGATCGGTCTCCGGGCACTGCAGGAGCGAGCCGGGCGTGCGGCCCGCCGCCTCGGCCAGGGTGAAGCCGGTCATGGCGGTGAACCCGTCGTTCACCCAATCGATCCGGCCGGCGGGGTCGCAGAGGACAATGGCGTGCGGCGTCAGGCGCGCCACGCTGGCTAGCCTCGCCGTCAGGTCGCCCGCCTCGATACCGCCCATCCGCTAATCCCCCTGGCGGACGATGCGGCTGCGGCTATGAAGAAACCACGAAATTCGCGGCTTCGTCGGACCTCAAAGCCGCTCTAGAGGTGGGGTTACATGGCTCGCTACGATTTCGCATCCGACAACACCGCCCCCGCCGCGCCCGAGGCGATCGAGGCCCTGATCGCCGCCAACACCGGGTTCACGCCGGGCTATGGCTCCGACGCCATCAGCGCCCGCGCCGCCGACGCTGTACGGGGCCTGCTGGACGCCGACGCCGAGGTGCGGTTCGTCGCCTCCGGCACGGCGGCCAACGCCATCTCGCTGGCGGCGCTCTGTCGGCCGTTCGAGGCGGTGCTGGCCCACGAGCACGCCCATATCTGCACCGACGAGACTGGCGCCCCCGGCTTCTTCGGCCAGGGGATCGGCCTGATCGGCCTGCCGGGCGCCTCGGGCCGGCTCTTGCCGGACACGCTCACCGCGCCCCTGGCCGCCCCCGACTTCTCCCATCGTCAGTCCGCGGCGGCGCTGTCGCTGACCAACGCCACCGAGTACGGCACGACCTATTCGACGCAGGCCCTGGCCGCCCTGGTCGCGCCGGCCAAGGCCAAGGGGCTGGCGGTGCACCTGGACGGCGCGCGGCTGGCCAACGCCGCGGCGGGCGGGTTCGACCTGAAAGCCATCGGGCCGATGGGCGTCGACATTCTGGTGGTCGGCGGCACCAAGGCCGGCATGACCCCGACCGAGGCCGTGGTGATCTTCGATCGCCAGCTGGCCCGCCGGTTCGACGCGCGGCTGAAGCAGGCCGGCCAGCTCCCCTCCAAGGGTCGCTTCTACGCCGCGCCCTTCATCGGCATGCTGGAAAGCGGCGCCTTCGTTGAGCGCGCCGCCCACGCCAACGCCATGGCGGGGCGCCTGGCGGCGCTGATGCCCTTCGCCGTGCGCCACCCGGTGGAGGCCAATGCAGTGTTCGTGGAGATGGATGACGGGGCGCTCAGCCGCCTGCATGCGGCGGGCTGGTTCGTCTATCGGTTCCTGGACGGCTCGGTCCGCTTCATGTGCTCATGGGCGACGACGCCGGAGGCGGTCGACGAGCTTGGCGGCGTCCTGGCCGACATCAGCCGCTGACCGGAGCCAGCGGCTGATGCAGGTAGGTTCAGCCTAGGCCGGAACAGCCTGCTTGGTGGGCGCGAAGCGCGCCAGGCGGCCGTGGATGATTTCCTCGGCTTCACGGACGATGCGGTGGATCAGTTCCTCGCACGACGGCACGTCGTGGATCAGCCCCTGGATCTGGCCGGCCGACCAGATGCCGGCGTCGTTGTCGCCCACTTCGTAGACGTTGCGGCCGCGCGAGCCGGCCACCAGTTCACGGACGTCCTCGAACTTGGCGCCCTGACGCTCCAGCGCCACGACCTGCTGGCTGACCGCGTTGCGGGCCACCCGGCTGGTGTTGTGCATGGTGCGGAAGATCAGGTCGGTGGCGCGTTCGTCGTTGGCGACGATCTGCTGCTTGATAGCCTCGTGGATCGGGCTTTCCTTGGTCGCCATGAAGCGGGTGCCCATGTTGATGCCCTCGGCGCCCAGCGCCAGGGCCGCGACCAGGCCGCGCGCGTCGCCGAAGCCGCCCGAGGCGATCATCGGAATCTTGATCTTGTCGGCCGCGGCCGGGATCAGGATCAGGCCGGGGACGTCGTCCTCGCCCGGGTGACCGGCGCACTCGAAGCCGTCAATGGAGATCGCGTCCACGCCCATCCGTTCAGCCGACAGGCCGTGGCGGACCGAGGTGCACTTATGAATGACGATGACGCCGTGCTTCTTGAATTCCTCGACGTGCTCGGCCGGCTTGTTGCCGGCGGTCTCGACGATCTTGATCCCGGAATCGATGATCGCCTGGCGGTATTCGGCATAGGGCGGCGGGGTGATGGCCGGCAGGATGGTCAGGTTCACGCCGAACGGCTTGTCGGTCAGGGTCCGGCAGCGGGCGATCTCCTCGCGCAGCTTTTCCGGCGTCGGCTGGGTCAGGGCGGTGATGAAGCCAAGCCCACCGGCGTTGGCCACGGCGGCCACGAGCTCGGCGCGCCCCACCCACTGCATGCCGCCCTGCACGATCGGATGTTCGACGCCCACGAGCTCGGTGAAACGGGTCTTCAAGGCCATGACGCCCTCCAAACGGTTGTTTGGAAGACACTGAACCCGCAGACGCCGGGTCAGGCAAGCCGTTTGCGGCGATAGACATATGAGCGCGTGTAGGTTTCAAACCCGAGCTCGAAGTAGAGCTTGCGAGGCGCGGGATAGGCCTCGTCCCCGCGGCAGGTGACGATCGCCTGATCCGCCCCCGTCTCGCGCAGGGCTTGAAGGGCCGCGATGCAGACGCCCCGGCCCAGGCCCAGACGACGGAAATCGGCGTCGGTTCCAACCGGTTCCAGTTCACCGACCTGGTTGGCGCCGTCCAGCCAAATGCAGCAATTGGCCGCCCAACGGCCGTCCGGCGCGACGATCACCCAGTCCAGATCGCTGCGGTAGGGCCAGGCGGCCATGACGTTGCGATAGCTCTCGCCGGTGACCCGGGACAAACTGGGCGGCATGTCCTCGCGCCCGGCGATCCGGCTCCAGGCGTTGCGATGGGCCAGGGCCCGCGCGTCGGGATCGCCCAGCTCCGCCATCGACGCGGCCCGGTAACCCTCCGGCAAGACCAGGGGCGGGAGGCGCTCAAGCGTCCGGGCGGTCTTGAGATTGAACGGATAGGCGTCGCTGCCCGCCTGGTAGCCCCGGCGTTGGAGCGCGGCGATCAGGTCCGGCTGGTTCTCCAGCACACCGGTGGACAGCGCCGAGGCGTCGCTCGCAGCCTCGATCCAGTCGAAGACCTCATCGAACAGCACCGAATAGGCCGGATCGACCTGGAAATAGAAGTGTCCCGCCTCGACCAGCCACGCCCAGCCGACCACCGCCTCGCCGTCCCGCCAAATGCGGGTGCGCCAGGCTGGCTCACGTCCGAGATGCTCGAACCGCTGCCAGGCCAGATCGCCAACGTGATGGTAGCTCGCCCGGCTCCAGAGCCTCTGCGCCAGGACCTGCATGGCGCGCAGATCGGCGGGGCCGGCGTAGTCGCGGCTGGAAACCGTGGTCATACGGAAGGCTGCACGCGCCGCGCGCAGCCGTCAAACCTTCAGCCTATTGCAGGCCCGAACGGCCGATCGCGTAGAATCGGTCGGCGCGCTGCTTGCGCAGTTCGTCGGGGCTGAACTTGGCGATCTTGGCCAGTTCGTCCTCGACCATGTCGCCCACCGACTTGATCGCGGCGTCCTTGTCGGAATGCGCGCCGCCGGCCGGTTCGGGAATGATCCGGTCGACAATCTTCATGCCGATCAGGTCCTGGGCCGAGATCTTCATCGCCTTGGCGGCTTCCTCGGCGGTGCGGGCGCCGCGCCAGAGGATGGAGTTCGCGCCCTCGGGCGGGATCACCGAATAGACCGCGTGCTCTAGAATCAGCACCCGGTTGCCACAGGCGATGCCCAGCGCGCCGCCGGAACCGCCCTCGCCGGTGATGACCGCGATCATCGGCACGCTCAGCATCAACGACTTCTCGGTGGAACGGGCGATGGCCTCGGCCACGCCGCGTTCCTCCGAGCCGACGCCCGGATAGGCGGCGGGAGTGTCGACGAAGCTGATCACCGGCAGGTGGAAGCGTTCGGCCATCTCCATCAGGCGGATGGCCTTGCGATAGCCCTCGGGCCGGGCGTAGCCGAAATTGTGCTTCACGCGGCTGACGGTGTCGCGGCCCTTCTCGTGACCGATCACCACCACCGGCTGGCCGCGGAATCGGCCGAGGCCGCCCATCAGCGCCTGATCGTCGGCGAACTTGCGGTCGCCGCGCAGCTCGACGAACTCGTCGATCAGCCCGTTCACGTAGTCCATGAAGTGCGGCCGGTCGGGATGACGCGCGACCTGGGTCTTCTGCCAGGCGTCCAGCTTGGAATAGGCCTGGCGGCGAACCTCCTGGGCGCGCGAGCGCAGGGCCTCGATTTCAGCGTCCAATGCGCCCGAACCCGTGGTTTCGGAAAGCTTGGACAGCTCCTCGATCTTCGCTTCGAGGTCGGCGATAGGGCGCTCGAACTCGAGATAGTGTGCGGCCATACGAGGAATCTTCTCTGCGTTCCGTTTGCGGAAGGGGGGGAAATTAGGCGCGAACCTTGCGCCTAACAAGTGCGAGGAACGGGCCAAGGTTCAGGCTTGCGTGCAACCGCGTTCAAATAACGGCGTTTCATAGTCGAGGTTGAACCGACGCCTGGAGAAACCAGCGCCGCGGGGACGAGGTTTCGAGGAGCTCAACATGCGCACGATCAAGATCGCCCTGGCGGCGACGGCCGCGCTTTCCATGGCCGCGCCGGCCTTCGCCCAGTACCCGCCGACCCAGCAATATCAGCAGGACATGCAGAACTATCAGGCCGACCGCTCCAACTACGATGCGGCCTTGCGCGACTATCAGGTCCGCCGCGACAGCTACGAGCGCGAACGCGACCAATACGACCGCCGCTATGGATCAGGGGCCTACGCCCGCGCCTATGGCGCCGCGCCCACCTGGGACGACGGCTATGATCAGAACCGCTACGGCGCCAACACCTCCTATGAGAGCCGCGCCGATTTCGACCGCCGGGCCGGCGACTACGAGCGCGCCCGGCGCGACTACGACCAGCGCTATGGCTACGGCGCCTACCAACGCGCCTACGGCCCACCACCCGTCTGGAACTCAAACCAGTATGGCCAGAACCCGTCCTATGGCCGCTATGATCCCTGCCAGGGCCGCCAGAGCACCAACTCGGTCGCCGGCGGTGTCATCGGCGCCCTAATCGGCGCGGCGCTGGGCTCAAATGTCGCGGCCCGCAACGCCCGCACCGAGGGCTCGGTGCTGGGCGCCCTGGTCGGCGGCGCGGTCGGCGTCGGGGTCGGCAGGGCCTCGGCCAAGTGCGACGATCGCGGCTACTATTACAGCTACGACCAGACCACGCCGTACCGCGAGAGCAGCTATGACCGCAGGCGGCGTTCGGGTCAGTACGACTACAGCTACTACAACCGCCAGCGCTGCCGCCTGGCGCCGGCCCCGGTCAACGGCGACGAATATCGCTATGTCCGGGTCTGCCCTGACGGCGATGGGCGCTATCGCATCACCGGCTAGGTCGCGGTCGGGGCGCCGAGCTTGTGGAACATGCGGTCCAGGCGAAGGCCCGCCCATGGCTTGAGCAACGACGCGCCCTGCCGCCACGAGAACAGCACCATGTCCGCGCGGCCCACCAGGTCGTCGAACGGCACGAAGCCCATGCCCACTTCCGGCGGGAGGTAGCGGTCGAGATCGCTGTTCCACGGGCATGAGGCTTCGCCGGTCCGAACCTGGCCAGGATCGAAACGGCTATCGAGCGAATTGTCGCGGTTGTCGCCCATCATGAAATAGCAGCCGGCCGGCACCAGATAGACCCCGGTGTTTCCCGCCGGCGTATCGGGGCCGTAGTTCTGGCTCGTGAAGCTCCGGCCGTTGGGCAAGGTCTCGCGGAACTGCGACACGCGGATCGCCCCGCCGGCCGGTCCATCCTCCAGGCTCGTCGCCCCAGGCTCCTGCTTCACGGGCTGGCCGTTGATCTGCAGCACGCCCTGCACGACCTGCATCCGGTCGCCCGGCAGGCCGACCAGGCGCTTGATGATATCGGTCCGCCCGTCCCTCGGCGCCTTGAACACCACGATGTCGCCGCGCTTCGGGGCCTGGGCGAAGATCCGCCCCTCGCCCAGCGGCGGGCTGAACGGCACCGAGTGGCGGCTCCAGCCGTAGGGGAACTTCGAGATGATGACGTAGTCGCCGACCAGCAGCGTCGGCTCCATCGAACTCGACGGAATGGTGACCGGCTGACAGACCACCACCCGGGGAACAAAGGCGATGGCCAGGGCGATGGCGATCGTCTTGGCGATCTCGGAGAACTCGCTGGCGAAGCCCGTCCCGGGTTTCGCCATCCTGGCTGACGTCACATCGATCTCCACGCTGTCGGCGAAAGGCTAATCAGGTTTCCCCGACCTGGCTCGTTACAAAAAATCCAAGAACCTGCACGGTTGGCGCAAGGTCTCAGCTCTTCTTCGCCAGCGGGTGCTTGGTCTCGATCACCTCGCGCAGCCGGTCTCCGGCGACGTGGGTGTAGATCTGGGTGGTCGAGATGTCGGCGTGCCCCAGCAGCTTCTGAACGACCCGCAGGTCGGCCCCGCCTTCCAGCAGGTGGGTGGCGAAAGCGTGGCGCAGGACATGGGGGCTGACCCGCGCTGGATCGATCCCGGCGTCGGCGGCCGCTTCATCCAGCAGCTGCGCGAAACGGCGCGGCGTCAGCCGCCCGGCCTTGCTGCGCGAGGGGAACAGCCACGGATTGGCCGCGTCGCCCTTGGGCAGGAAGACCTTGCGGACCTCCAGATAGGCCTTCACCGCCGCGCGGGCCGCCGTGTTCAGCGGGGCGAGCCGCTCCTTGCCGCCCTTGCCCTTGACGATCAGATAGGCCGGGTCCCGCGCCAGGATCGCCAGCGGCAGGGCCGTCAGCTCCGAGATCCGCAGGCCCGACGCATAGGCCAGCTCGACCATGCAGCCCAGCCGCAGGCCCTGGCCGCCGTCGCGGGCCGAGGCCGCGGCGATGATCTTGTCCACCTCCTCGCGGCTCAGCACCTTGGGCAGGGGGCGGCCTTTCTTGGGCGCCTCGACCCGGCGCGAAGGATCATCGGCGCGCCAGCCCTCGCCCAGCACGAAGCGGTAGAACTGACGGACCGCGGCCCGGCGCCGCGCGGCGGTGGCCGGCGACAAGCCCCGGTCGCTGAGGGCGTTGAAATAGGCCTCGATATCTTCAGCGCTCGCCTGGGCCAGGCTGTTCTTGCGGGCGCGAAGAAAGGCCTGGGCGTCGACGAGATCCTTGCCATAGGCGGTCAGGGTGTTCTTGGCCGAGGCCCGCTCCACCGCCATCATCTCGAGGAAGGCCTCGACCCAGCCGGCGCCGCTCATCGCTGGGCCAGCAGGCCTTCGACCGCAAAGGCGCGCGCGTCGTCTTCCAGGCCGGCGGCCTTCAGCGCGCGGATGATCCGGGCCCTGTCGCCCACCGGTGGACCGGCGGCTCCGGCGTCGGCGGACATCCACAGGGCCAGCAGCGCCGTCTCGCCAGGAACCCGCTCGGCGCCGGCCAGATCCAGCGCCAATCCCCGGGCGACCGTGGCCTTACCGGGCTCGGCGGCGGTGAACTTCGCGAACTCGCCGCGCGCCTGCGGCGTCATCGGCGCGCCCAGCGCCGCGAGCAGGATGGCGGCGTTCTGCATCTTGCCGCGCGTCTTGGCCTCGCCGGCCCCGCCCCGTTCGACCAACCGGTCGAGCGTTGGACCGTCCGGCTTGCCCGACGCCGCGCCGATCAGGGCGTCCAGCAAGGCCAGATCGTTCACCGCGACGGTGTCGGCGGTGAGGCTGGCGCGCTGCGTCTGGGCCCCAGCCAGATCGCCGACCGCAACCGCCGCCATGGCCGTGTGAACCTGATCCGAGCCCTCGACCGTCCAGACGGCGGGACCAGGATCGGTCGGTTGCAACGCGGCGGCCATCGCCGGCGAAGGCTTGGCGGAGGCGACATCGAGGCCGAGCCCCCGCGACAATGCATAGTCGAGACCGTTGCGCAGCGACGGCGCGCCAGGATCGCCGCCACCGGCGAGCTTGGCGCCCATCAACCGGCCATAGACGGCGTCGCGCGCCACCCCTTGCGCCAGATCGAAGGTCAGTTGAGCCGGGCCGGCCTGCCCGGCGCGAAGCTGGCAATAGGCGCGCAGCCGCAGCCAGTAGATCTCTTCCCGGCCGGCCGTGAGCCCCTCAGCGAGGTCGCAGGCGCGCTCGTCGTCGCCAGCCAGCAGGGCGGCCTCGGCCCCGGCCTGGGCCAAGGTCGGGCTGCGATCCAGGTTCGCGGTCCGCGACAGGATCGCCGCGGCGTCCTTCACCGCGCCCTGGGCGATCAAGGCGTTGATCCGCGCGCCGGCCAGTTCCGGGTCCTGGCCGGCGGTTTCGGGACCGCTCGCGCCGGTGGCCAGCACGCGCCGCGCCAGGGCCTGGGCGGCCGGCGACAGCGGCTTGGCGCCAAGCATCGGGATCACCGTCCGGGCGGTTTGCGCCGACGCGCCCCTCCAGAGATCTGGTCCCAGCCCGGTATCGCGCGCGCCGTTCGAGAAGAAGTCCGGGGCGCTCAGCGTCGCCACTTCCACCGGTTGCGCGAGCGCGGCGGTGGAGACCGCCAGGGCGCCGAGCGCCACACTGAGAAGTCTCCGGCCCATCATCACCTCGTCTTGCCCCATCCACGAAATTGGCGCGAATGACTTTGCTCGTGTAGACCTTCGCCGTTCATGGACCGTTACACACCGCTACGCGCCCGCACCATCACCCTTGTCGGCCTGATGGGGGTCGGCAAATCGAGCGTCGGCCGCCGCCTGGCCAACGCGCTTGAGCTTCCTTTCAAGGACGCCGACGTCGAGATCGAGGCCGCCGCTGGGCGCTCGATCAAGGAAATCTTCGCCAGCCTGGGCGAGCCTGCCTTCCGCGAAGGTGAGCGCCGAGTGATCACCCGGCTGCTGGAAGATCCGCCCCACGTCCTGGCCACCGGCGGCGGCGCCTTCATCACCCCCGAGACCCGCGCCCTGATCAAGGAACGCTCGATCTCGGTCTGGCTGAAGGCCGACCTCGAGGTCCTGGTCCGCCGGGTCGGTCGCAAGGACAACCGCCCGCTGATCACCGGCAAGGACCCGCTGGAGGTCCTGACCGAACTGGCCGCCGTCCGCTATCCGATCTACGCCGAGGCCGACGTCGTGGTGGAAACCGGCGACACCGCCCACCACGTCACGGTCGACCAGGTGATCCAGGCGCTGACCGCCCACCTGCAGGGACAGAACCCATGAGCCGCACCGTCCGCGTCGGATTGGCCGAGCGCGCCTATGACGTCGTGGTCGGCGAGGGCCTGCTGGACCGGGCCGGAACGATCCTCGCCCCGTTCTTCAAGAACATGCGCACCGCCATCGTCAGCGACGCCACGGTCTGGGCGCTGCACGGGCAGCGGCTGACCGCGGCGTTGAGCGCCGCCGGCATCGCCTCGGACGCCATCGTGGTGCCGCCGGGCGAGCCGTCGAAGAGCTGGGAAGGCCTGGCCGACGTCTCCGATCGGCTGCTGGAGCTGGAACTCGACCGCGGCGACATCATCATCGCCTTCGGCGGCGGCGTGGTCGGCGACCTCGCCGGCTTCGCGGCGGCGATCTACAAGCGCGGGATCGACTTCATCCAGATCCCGACCACCCTGCTAGCCCAGGTCGACTCCTCGGTCGGCGGCAAGACCGCCATCGACACCGCCCGCGGCAAGAACCTGATCGGCGCCTTCCATCAGCCCAAGCTGGTCCTAGCCGATCTGGATGTGCTGGCCACCCTGCCTGACCGCGAGATGCGCGCCGGCTACGCCGAGATCATCAAGTACGGCCTGCTGGGCGACTTCGCCTTCTTCGAGTGGCTGGAGGCCAACGGCCCCGCCGTCCTGGCCCGCGAGCCGGACGCCCTGGCCTACGCCGTCGCCCGGTCCATCGAGATGAAGGCCGAGATCGTCGTCGAGGACGAGAAGGAAGCCGGCCGCCGCGCCCTGCTGAACCTCGGCCACACCTTCGGCCACGCCCTGGAAGCCGAGACCGGCTATGGCGAAGCCCTGCTGCATGGCGAGGCCGTGGCCGCCGGCTCGGCCATCGCCTTCCGGTTCTCGGCCGCCCAAGGTCTCTGCGACAGCCAGGACGCCCAGCGCGCCGAGGCCGCCATCGCCGCGGTCGGCCTGCCCACCCGCCTGACGCAGGTTTCTTCCGGCCAGTTCGGGGCCGACCAGCTGGTTCGCCACATGGGCCAGGACAAGAAGGCTGAGGGCGGCAAGCTGACCTTCATCCTCGCCCGCGCGCTGGGCGACGCCTTTGTCGCCAAGGACGTGAACGCCCAGGCCGTGCGTGACTTCCTGGTCTCCGAAGGGGCGCTCCCGTGACGATCGTCGCCGTCCTCGCCGGCCTGGCGCCGGCGCTGGTCGTCCTCCTCAGTCTCTCAGGCCTGATCTCGGCGGCCGAAACCTCGATGACCGCCGCCAGCCGCGGCCGGATGCACCAGCTCGAACGCGAAGGCGACCGGGCCGCCAAGCGCATCAACAAGATGATGGCCGATCAGGAGAAGATGATCGGCGCCATCCTGCTGTCGAACAACGTCATCAACATCGGCGCCTCGGCCCTGACCACCGTGGCGCTGTCGGCCGTCTTCCCCGGCCCGGTCGGCGCGCTGCTGGCGACCGCGGTGATGACCGTGCTGATCGTCATCTTCAGCGAGATCCTGCCCAAGACCCTGGCCATCGCCCGCGCCGACGACGTGGCCCGCGCCCTGTCGATCCCGACCTATTGGGTGGTGCGGATCTTCGGCCCCCTGGCCAACGGCGCCCAGTGGGTGGTGCGCCAGACCCTGCGCCCGTTCGGCATCAAGCTGTCGATGGAGACCGACGTGCTGGCCGCGCACGAGGAAATTCGCGGCGCGGTGGAGTACCACCACTCCGAAGGCCTGGTGGAAAGCCGCGACCGTCACATGCTGGGCGGGGTGCTGGACCTGGCCGAGATGGACGTCACCCAGGTGATGGTCCACCGCCGGTCGATCTCAATGCTCGACGCCGGCCAATCGGCCCGCGAACTGGTCGCCGAGATGCTGGAGACCGGCCACAGCCGCGTGCCGCTCTATCGTGACGAGCCCGAGAACGTCGTCGGCATCCTCCACGCCAAGGACCTGCTGGCGGCCATGGCCGCGTCGGGCGGCTCACTGGACAAGCTCGACATCCCCGGCATCGCCCGCGAGCCGTGGTTCATCCCCGAGACAACCAGTCTGAAGGACCAGCTGGGCGCCTTCCTGAAGCGCCAGATCCACTTCGCCCTGGTCGTGGACGAGTATGGCGCGTTGCAGGGCCTGATCACCCTGGAGGACATCCTCGAGGAGATCGTCGGCGAAATCGAAGACGAGCACGACAGGGCCCTGGAAGGCGTTCGTCGGCAGGCGGACGGTTCGGTGATGGTTGACGGCTGGGTCGCCATCCGCGATCTGAACCGGGCGCTCGACTGGGATCTGCCCGACGATGACGCCGTCACGGTGGCCGGCCTGGTGATCCACGAGGCCCAGACTATCCCCAAGGTCGGGCAGACCTGGACCTTCCACGGCCACAGATTTCAGGTGGTCAAACGCGAGCGAAATCAGATCACCGCCCTGCGCGTTTCGCCACGTCAGGAAGCCGCCGAGACCTAGTTTTGGTTTCTAAGGTCTTGACCTAGATGCAAAAACGACTTTCGGTTGTGAACTCTTCCCAGGGAGCGCCCATACAGGTGACCGTTTCCGACACCTCGACTGTCGACCTCAAGATGCTTGAGGCCCGCCTCGCAGACGCGCGCGCCGCGCTCGCTGAGGAAACCGTGCGGGCCGACGCCTTGAACCGGATCGCCGCGGCCATCGGCGCCGGCGGGGCCTTGGAGCAGGTGGTGCAGACCGTGGTCGACGGCGGGGTCGAACTGACCGGCGCCGCCTTCGGAGCGTTTTTCTATACCGACCAGATCGGGGAAGACGAGGCGCTGTCCCTCTACACCCTCTCAGGCGCGCCGCGTTCGGCCTTCGACCACTTCCCCATGGTCCGCAAGACGGCGATCTTCGCGCCAACCTTCAACGGCGAAGGGATTTTGCGGTCCGACGACATCACCCAGGACCCGCGATACGGCCATAGCGCGCCCTATCATGGTATGCCGCACGGCCATCTTCCGGTGCGCAGCTATCTCGGCGTGCCGGTGGTTTCGCGATCCGGCAAGGTCCTCGGCGCGCTGCTGTTCGGGCACCCCGAGCCTGGCCGCTTCAGCGAGCGGCTCGAGCACCTGATGGCCGGCGTCGGGGCTCAGGCGGCCGTGGCGATCGAGAATGTCCGGCTCCATCAGGCGGCCCGCCAGGAGGTCGAGGAGCGGCGACTGGCGGCCGAACGCCAGCGGATGTTGCTCAACGAACTCAACCACCGGGTGAAAAATACGCTTGCATCGGTACAGTCGATCGCGCGCCAGAGCCTGATCAACGCCGACAATGTCGAAGGCTTCCGCGACGCCTTCGAGGCCCGCCTCATGGCGCTGTCCCAGACCCACAACCTGCTGACCGCCGAAAACTGGCAGGGCGCCAGCCTGCACGACATCTTCGCCGCCGAGCTGCGCCCGCACGGCGGCGGCCGTCAGGGCGGCGGCCCGCGCTTCACCCTGGAGGGCGACCGGAACCTGCGCCTCAATCCAAAGGCCGCGGTGGCGCTCGGCATGGCGATCCACGAGCTGGCCACCAACGCGCTGAAATACGGCGCGCTCTCGACGCCGTCGGGCCATGTCGCCCTGAGTTCGCGGCTGGAAGGCCAGGAAGCTGATCGACACCTGGTGATCGAATGGGTGGAGTCCGGCGGCCCAAGCGTCTCGAAGCCGGTGCGTCGCGGTTTCGGCAGCCGGTTGCTCGAACGGGGCCTCGCCGGCGAACTCGCTGGACGCGTCCAACTGGACTATGATCCATCGGGCGTGTCCTGTCGTATGGAGCTGCCCTTGCAGGACTTGGAGTCTTCAGAATGACGGGACTACCTGATCTCGCCGGTCTCCGTGTCCTTGTCGTCGAGGACGAGATGATGGTCTCGATGCTGATCGAGGACATGTTGGAGGATCTGGGCTGCAAGGTTATCGGGCCGGCCTCGCGGCTGGACGAGGCGATCGAGCTCGCCAACACCGTTGAACTCGACTGCGCGGTCCTGGATGTGAACCTCGGCGGCCAGCCGATCTTTCCGCTCGCCGACCTGCTGCGGGCCAAGGGCGCGCCGTTCGCCTTCGCCACCGGTTATGGCGACGCCGGCCTCCGGGAAGCCGACAAGGGCTCCCCGGTCCTGCAGAAACCGTTCCGCGAAGGCGACCTCGCCCGCATCCTCGGCGAGCTGCGGCTGAAGGTCGGCTAGAGCCCGACCGCCAGCATCCCCGCCAGCACCTTCTCCGGCGTCATCGGATAGTCCCGCAGGCGCACCCCGGTGGCGTTGTAGATCGCGTTGGCCACCGCCGCGCCCGCCCCGCAGATCCCCAGTTCACCGACGCCCTTGATGCCCATGGGGTTGGCCTTGTCGTCGGCCTCGTCAAGGAAGACGGCGTCCAGGTCGACGATGTCGGCATGGGCCGGCACCAGGTAGCCGGCCATGTCCTGGTTGATGAACGAGCCGTAGCGCGGGTCCACGACATTGCTCTCGGTCAGGGCCGCGCCGACGCCCCAGATCATTCCGCCGGTGATTTGGCTCTTGGCTGTCTTGGCGTTGAGGATGCGGCCGGCGGCGAAGACGCCGAACATCTTCCGCATGCGGACTTCACCGGTGACGACGTCGACCCCGACCTCGGCGAAGTGAGCGCCGTACGTATGCTGGGAATAGTCGCGAGCGTCGGCGGCGGGCGAGATCGAGCCCTCCACATAGACCCCCTCCGGCGCGGCGCGGGCGACCAGGGCCGCCAGGGTCTCGCTGCGGTTCTCGATGGCGATGTTGCCGTTCTCGAAGGTCACGTACTCAGCCGGCCCGCCATAGAGCGGCGAATTCGGGTCGCCGACCGCAAGCTCGGTCAGCGCCTTGCGCAGGTTCATGCCGGCGTCATAGGCGGCCGACCCGGCCGTCGCCGCGCCGAACTGCCCGCCTGAGCCGGGGGCCGGCGGGAAATCGGAATCCCCCATCTCGACCTTCACCTGCTCCATCGGCACGCCCATGGTCTCGGCGGCGATCTGGGCCAGGATCGTATAGGTGCCGGTGCCGATGTCGGTCATGCCCTGGCGCAGGGTGATGATCCCGTCGGCGTCGATGCGCACGCCCGCCTTGGCCGGCAGCAGGAAGTTGCCGCGGATCGCCGCGGCCATTCCCATCCCGACCAGCCAGCGACCGTCGCGAACCTGGCGCGGCTGCGCCTTGCGCCGCTCCCAGCCAAAGTGCGCCGCGCCCTCGCGCATGCACCGGACCAGTTGGCGGACCGAGAACGGCTTGCCGGTCTCAGGGTCGACCTCCGGCTCGTTGCGGATGCGCAGCTCAATGGGATCGAGGCCCAGCTTCTCGGCCAGTTCGTCCATCGCGCACTCCAGGCTGAGCATGCCCGGCGCCTCGCCCGGCGCCCGCATGGGCCCTGCCCCCGGCAGATCCATCTTCACCAGCCGGTGGCCAGTCAGACGGTTAGGGGCGGCGTAGAGGTTGCGCGAGAAATTGGCCGCGTGCTCGGTGAAGATGGCGTTGCGGGCGCAATGGGTCGTGGCCTCGACTGCGAAGGCCGTCAGCCGCCCGTCGGGCTGTGCGCCCAGCCGCACCCGCATGCTCACCGCCGGGCGGTGGATGGTGCCGTGGAACATCTGCTGACGGGTGTAGGCGAGCTTCACCGGCCGCCCCAGCGCCCGCGCGCCGAGCGCCGCCAGGATCAGGTCGTCATAGGCCTGGCCCTTCCCGCCGAAGCCGCCGCCGATGTAGCGGGTCAGCAGGTGCACATCGGCCGACGGGATCGCCAGGGTCTCGGCCAGGGCGTGCTGGCCGCCCTTCACCATCTGGATCGAGGTGTGAACCGTGACCTTGTCGCCATCCCACCAGGCGGTGGTGGCGCAGGGCTCCATCTGGACGTGGTTCTGGATCGGGCTTTCATAAGTTTCGTCGACGCTCACCGGCGCCGCAGCGTAGGCGGCCGGGAAGTCGCCGATATGGACGTCCTCCTCGCCGGGCGGCTGATCGGCCTGGTCCAGGCTGGCGACGAAATCGACCACGCCCGGTTCGGCGGCGTACTCGATCTCGACCAGGTTCGCGGCGGCCCGCGCGTTTTCGAAGGTGTCGGCGACCACGAAGGCCACGGTCTGGCCGAAGTTCTCGATTCGGTCGCTGGCCAGCACCGGATTGGACGGCCGCTGGCTGCGCGGATTGGCCCGCGTCCCGCGCGGCGCCTGGGCCGGCGCGTTCAGGTGACTCCAGACCAGCAGCACGCCGGGCGAAGCCTCGGCGGCCTTGGTGTCGATGCGGGCGATCCTGCCCTTGGCGATGGCGGCGGTGGCCATGTAACCGATGGCCGGCCGCGAGGGCGCGTCGACTTCATAGGCGTAGGGCGCCGAGCCGGTGACCTTAAGCCGGCCCTCATATCGATCGACGCCCTTGCCGATCAGCCCGCCGCGATTTTCGGTGATGGGGTTGGGCGCGGCCCAATCCTTGACGGAGCTCATGCGGTCCTCCGGGTCTTGGACTCTTCGATGGCCGCGGCGGCCAGGCGGCCGACCAGGGAGATCTTCAGGGCGTTGCGGTCGCTGCGGTCGGCCTTGGAAAGCTCGGCCTCGGCCGCCTCGACGGCCGATGCGCCGGCCGCCAAAGCATCCTCGATATGCGCCGCGCGCCAAGGCTTGTGCGCCACGGCGCCCAGCGCGACCCGGCCGCCCGCCACCGCCACGCTGGCGATGCCGTGGGCGTAGGAGGCGCGGCCCCGAACCTTGCGATAGACCTGCCCGCCTTCCGGCGGCGGCGGCAGCAGGACGGCGGTGATCAGCTCCCCGGGCGCCAGATCGGTCTCCACCTGCGGGGTGTCGCCGGGCAGGCGGTGCAGATCCTGGACCGCCAGGGTTCGCGAAGCGCCGCTTGGCGTCAGGGTCTCGACGCTGGCGCCGAGCGCCGTCAGGGCCACGGCCATGTCCGAGGGGTGGCTGGCGATGCAGGCCTTGCTGGCGCCGAAGATGGCGTCATGCGAACCGTGCACGCCCTCCAGGGCGCTGCAGCCCGAGCCAGGCTGGCGTTTATTGCAGGGCTTGGTGGTGTCGTAGAAATAGGCGCAGCGGGTCCGCTGCAGCAGGTTTCCCGCCGTCGTCGCCTTGTTGCGAAGCTGGCCCGAGGCGCCGGAGACCAGCGCCCGCACCAGCACCGGATACAGCTCCCGCACCCGCGGATGGGCCGCCAGCTTGCTGTTGACCATGGCCCCGCCGACCCGCAGGCCGCCATTGACCTCCTCGACCCCGGCGAAAGGCAGCCGGCCGACATCGACCAGGTGGGTGGGCCGTTCGATGTCGAGCTTCATCAGGTCCAGCAGGTTGGTGCCGCCGGCCAGGAACTTGGCCCCGGGGTTCTCGGCCACCGCCTTGACCGCCGACAGGGCGTCGGCGGCGCGCTCATAGGTGAAGGGCCTCATGCGGCGTCTCCCGCGACGCTGCGGATCGCGGCCACGATCTGGGGATATGCCGAGCAGCGGCAGATGTTGCCGCTCATCCGCTCGCGAATCTCGGCCTCGGTCAGGTCGACCAGGGCGGCGACGTCCTCCATCACCTGGCTCGGCCAACCGTCGGCCGCCTCCTGCAACATGCCGACCGCCGAGCAAATTTGACCGGGCGTGCAGTAGCCGCATTGGAAGGCGTCGTTTTCCAGGAACGCCTGCTGAACCGGATGCAGGTTCTCGGCCGTGCCCAGCCCCTCGATGGTCGTCACCTGGTCGCCGTCATGCATGACCAGCAGGGAGAGGCAGGAATTGATCCGCGCGCCGTTCACCAGCACCGTGCAGGCGCCGCACTGGCCGTGATCGCATCCCTTCTTCGAGCCGATCAGCCCGAGATGCTCGCGCAGGGCGTCCAACAAGGTTGTGCGCGAATCGACGTCGAGCGTCCGCGCCTGTCCATTGACCGTGATCGTCGTCTTCAAATCTCGCCTCCCCAGGCGTGAGCGCTCACACACTTGTCGTTCGATATTGGGCGGAACGGATGCGTCTGTCATCCGATCCGCCGGATCATAATTTTCTTAAGCGCCCTCGCCGGGGGCCAGCGCCTTGACCGACAGCGCGTGGACGGGTCCGGCGAGTTCGGTCGCAAGCGCCTTGTAGACCATGCGTTGGCGCATCACCTTGGATGTTCCGGCGAAGGCCTCGGCCTCAATAGTCACGTTGAAATGGCTCTCTCCCCCCGGCGTCGCGCCCGCATGACCGGCATGCCGATCAGAGTCGTCCTGGACCTCCAGGCGGGTCGGCGAGAACGCCGCAGTGAGCTTGTCGTGGATGGTCTCAAATATGGCGCCCATCGGCTTCATGTTCAATTCTAGAAAAGCGAACTCAGGACCCTCATAATCAGGCCATGGCCGGTGCGTTTCAATACAAGCCTAAGTTCGTCGATATCCGGGTGCGTCCCCCCTCCTCGGAGGAAGCGACGCGAACCGACGACGTCTATGCGCTCAAGCCCGGAGAACGGGCCTGCGATCATCCGGGATGCCGGGTGGCGGCGACGGCGCGTGCGCCGAAATCCCGAGACATGCTGAACGAGCACTACTGGTTCTGCCAGCCGCACGCGGCGGAATATAACAAGCAGTGGAACTTCTTCGCCGGCATGAGCGAAGGCGAGGTCCGCCAGCGCCAGGCCCAGAGCGCATCCGGCGACCGGCCGACCTGGCAGTTCAAGGCCAGCAAGTTTTCCCGCGAGGCGGCAGCCGCCGCGCACGGCTTCGGCAAGGGCCAGGGCTATAGCGACCCGTTCAGCCTGTTCGGCGGCGGCCAGCGCCCCAAGGCGAGCCCGGAGGCGGCCAACACGCGCCGCATCGGCAAGATCGAACGCAACGCCCTGGCCGACCTGGATCTGGACGATGACGCCGACGGCCCCGCGATCCGCGCCCGCTATATCGAGCTGGTGAAACGCTGCCACCCGGACTCCAACGGCGGCGACCGTTCGGCCGAGCACAAGCTGCAGCGGGTGATCAAGGCCTACCAGTCGTTGAAGAAGGCGAAGATGGCCTAAGGGCCGCTTCGCCGTAAGCGTCGCTAGGCCCAGCGCTGCGGCGGAGCGTTGGCGTGAAGATCCTCCAGCCGGTCCCGCAGCTCGGTCATGAACGCCGCCCGGTCGCCCTGCCAGTGCAGCGGCTCGCCCACCAGCACCGTGCAGTTCATCGGCACTGGGACGAAACCGCCCTTGGGCAGCACCCGGCCCGCCCCCTGCAGCCAGATCGGAATGACCGGCGCCTCCGGGACGTCGGCGGCCAGCCGGGCGACGCCGCTCTTCAGGTCTGACATCGCCTCGCCGTCGCCGCGCGTGCCCTCCGGGAAGATCAGCACGATATCGCCGGCCTTCAGCGCCTCACGGACCGGGGCCAGCACATCGACGCCGGTCCCGGCCTTGTCGCGGGCCACCGGCACGATCCCGATGATGGTGTTGGAAAACCAGCTGATCAGCCCGCCGCGCAGGAAATAGTCCGCCGCCGCCGCCGGCCGCACCCGGTCCAGCCCGCGGGACGGATAGAGGGTCAGCATCAGGATGGTGTCGACATGACTCGCATGGTTGGCGACCAGGATCGCCGGCCCCTTCAGCGGCAACCGCTCGCGCCCGACGATATCGGCGCCAGTGAAGATGCGGGCGATCGGCCGAGCGATCAGAACCAGGACAAGGCGGCGGAACCAGAGCATCAGAAGCGCCCCAGGGCGAAGTAGGCCAGGATGTGGAAATAGAGCGGTGCGGTGAAGGTCAAGCTGTCGGCGCGGTCCAGCAACCCGCCATGGCCCGGAATGAGCGCGCTGGTGTCCTTGACCCCGATGTCGCGCTTGATGGCGCTCATGGTCACGTCACCAGCGAAGCCCGCCACGGGGAGGAAGATCGCCAGGACCGCCAGCCCGATCCCGCTCAGCGGGGTGAACACCGGCCCCACGAACCAGATCAGCAGGCCTGTGGTGAGCCAGCCGCCCAGGAAGCCTTCCCAAGTCTTGTTGGGGCTGACCTTCGGCACGATCTTGCGGCGCCCGAACAGCTTGCCCCAGACGTACTGCGCCACGTCATTGGCCTCGGTCGCGACCAGCAGGAAGAACACCAGGCCAGCGGCCCCGGCCGGCAACGCCTCGCTGGCGGGGGTCCGCATCAGAAAGGCGATATAGCCGAGGTTGTAGACGCAGGTGACGATGGCCCAATGGAAGGTCGCCGTGGTCGCCAGGAAGGCCCGCGTCTGGCCGATGCAGGCCATCAGGAACGGGATGATCAGGAACACGTAGGTCGGGATGAACACCCGGTAGAGGCCGTAGTCGTCGATGACGATGAAGAGGTAGTTGATCAACATGGCCACGAAGGCGGCCAGCACGATCAGGCGATCCTCTCGGCGCACCGGGGCCAGCGACAGGAACTCCCGCAGGGCGATGAACGAGATCACCACGAACAGGGCCGTGACCGCCTGCCAGCCCATCAGCAACGCCCCGGCCAACAGGGCGATCATCACCCACCAGGACGAAATCCTCTGACGCAGGTTGGTGAAATCTCCCGCCGGCTTGATCATCGGCATCAGGGCTGTGACGGCGACCGCCAGGGTCAGGAACGCCAGCACGCCGCCCAGCCCCCACAGCAGGGCTAGCGATTGTCCCGCGAAAAAGGCTGTAATCGTATCCATGCCGACATGTTCCCGCTCGACCGGCGCGAGCAGGGAAAGCCGAACTCCCCTCCTCCGCGCGCCTTGACCGTAGCGTGTATGACAGCAAGGGTCCCACCCTTAGCAAGAGGGACGGCGCAGGCATTTGGGCTCGAGCTTTCGTAATTTCGCCGGATCGAGCGTCGCTCACATCGGCTTCGCGTTCCTGGCCATGGGCGGTTGGGCCCTGTTCGCCAACAGCGGCCACGGCCTGGCCGCCGCCTGGCTGCCGGCGCTGTCGCAGGGCGTGCTCTCGGGCCTGATCACCTTGGTGCTCAAGCGGGCGCTGGAGGCGATGAACGGCCGGTTTCCAGCCCTGCTCAACTATGTCCTGCCGCCGGCGATCACCGCCGGGGCCGTGCTGCTCCTGCTGGTGAGCGTCCACAAGCTGATCGGGACGCCGGAAATTCTGCGCACCATCGCCGTACCGTGGTCGGTTTCGACCCTCTACGCCTTCATCTATTCCGCCACGCTCGCGCGCGGCCAAGCCAAGGCCGCCCGATGAGCGAACCCACCCCTGAGAACCGTCGCCCGCTGAAGACCCGCGGCGCCTCCTGGGCGCAGGGCTTGGCCTCCGCCCTCGCCCGCGCCGGCTTGAGCCCGGACGCCATCTCAGCGGGCAGCGTAGGGTTCGCCGTCCTCGGCTGCGCATTGTTCGTGATGGCCGGAAGCGCCTCTGGCATGGCCCGTGGCGGGCTGCTGATCGGGGCCGGCGTCTGCATCCAGCTGCGGCTGGTCTGCAACCTGCTGGACGGCATGGTCGCAGTCGAGCACGGCAAGGGCGGCCCTTCCGGTCCGATCTGGAACGAGCTGCCCGACCGCATCGCCGACGCCCTGTTCCTGGTCGGCGCCGGATACTGCGCAAGCGCCTCGGGCTTGGCGCTAGGCGTGCCGCTCGGCTGGGCCGCCGCGGTGCTGGCGGTGCTGACCGCCTACATCCGCGAACTCGGGCGAGGACTTGGCTTCCCCGCCGACTTTTCCGGTCCGATGGCCAAGCCGCACCGGATGGCGGCGCTGACCGCCACCTGCGCGGTGGCGGCCTTCGAACCGCTCTGGGGTTGGCACGGCCAGGCCCTGGTCGTGGGCCTGGCGATCATCGTGCTTGGCACGATCTGGACCGCCGCCCGCCGGACTCGGACCCTGGCGGCCCGACTGGCGGCGAACGCCGCCTAGACCGGCGCATCGCCTGCGACGGTCGTGCGATGCATGACCCGCAGGTGGCCGTCATAGCCGCCCTCCGCCAGGTGGACGGTGCAGCGGTTGTCCCACATCAGCAGCATGTCCTTGCGCCAGTTGTGGCGATAGATGAACTCGTCCTGGGTCATGTGGGCGAACAGGAAGCCGAGGATGGCGTGGGCCTCCTTCAGGGTCATGCCCTCGATCCCCACCGTGTAGGTCGGACTGACGAACAGCGCCTTGCGGCCGGTCACCGGATGGGTGCGGACAAGCGGATGGCTGAGCGTCTTGTCGGCCTCCGACGAGACGATGATCTCCATGGTCCGCTTCTCGGTCTCCTTGGCGAAGACGCCCTGGGTTCCATAGGCGCGGGTGGCCGAATGCACCGCGCGCAGCGGCGCCAGCATCGCCTTCATCGCATCCGACAGCGCGTCATAGGCGCGCGAGCAATCGGCGAAGAGGGTGTCGCCGCCGACCGGGGGCACGACCTGGGAACGCAGCAGGGTCGCGGCGGGCGGGGCCTTCTGGAAACTCCAGTCGGAATGCCAGCCGGCCCCGAAATTGGTCGCCTTCTCGTCGGGCTCGCGGCGTAGCTCCAGCACGTTGGGGTGGCCGGCCATCGGAGCGATGAACGGATCGACCCCGAACGGACCGATCGCCTGGGTGAAGGCCTCCAGCGCCTCCAGCGACAGCGGCTGATCGGGGAACGCCACGACCGAGTGCGACGCCCAGGCGGCCTTCACCTGCGCCAGGACCTGCGGGCTCAAGGGCTTGGAAAGGTCGAGCCCGACGATTTCCGCGCCGAACCCGGTGGGCTGGGGCGTGACGACAATGTCGGGCGCGGCGGCGAGGGCCTGGGTCATGGTGCTTCCTCCTGGGTCGAGCCGGCTTGATCGCCCACCCATTCTCTGGCCGCAGCCTAGCCCCGCCGGGTTGATCTCGCGCGCCGAAGACATGACTTTGCGCGCCACGGGACTTGGCTCTCGCTGACGTCTGGTCTCTAGTCGCGAGATGCGTGGCGCCTCGACGATCATGGCCGGCTGGGTGAACGCCGCCCTCGACGGCCTGGTCCGCGAGGGCGTGGACCGGCGCGCCCTGACCCACGGGCTACGCGGCTTCGAAGCCGGTTCGGCGGCCCGCGATTCCCGGGTCGACGTCGCCTCGGTGCGGCGGCTGTGGCGACGCGCGGCGACGCTGAACCCCGATCCGCTGCTGGGGCTCAAGATCGGCGCCGGCCTGCCGTTCCAAGCCAGCAACGTCATCACCATCCTGGTCGCCCACAGCGCCACCGTGGGCGCCAGCATCGAGATGCTGCTGCGCTACCAGCAACTGGTCAGCAACAGCGGCGGCTATCGAGCCGTCCGCGAGGGCGACACCCTGCGCCTGACCTATGTGCCGACGCCCGCCCCCGTCGAGATCCACCGGCTGCAGGTCGAATCGGTGCTCGGAACCCTGGCCGCCCGGCGCGCGGTGTTCGGCGCGACCGGCGTGCGCCCCCAGCGGATGATCCTGATGAACGGCGCCCCGGCGCCGCGCGAGCGCTACGAGGCCTTCCTCGGCCTGCCGGTCACGTTCGAGGCCAGGGCCGGCGTGATCTTCGCGGCCGGCGACCTGTCCCGCCCGGTCCCTGGCGCCGACCCCCGGCTGCTGGAGCTGAACGCCGCCTACGCCGAAAGCCTGCTGCACGACCAGAATCGCAGCGAGACCCTCTGCGCCCAGGTCCAGGCCGTGATCCACAGGACCGGGTTCCGCACAGCGTCCGCGCCGGCCGCCGCCGCCGAACTGGGCCTGTCGGTCCGCAGCCTGCAGCGCCGATTGAACGAGGCCGGCGTCAGTTTCTCGCTGCTTCGCGACGAGACGCGGATGCGGGAGGCGATGATCCTGCTCACCGAATCTCGCCTGTCGCTGGCGGAACTGGCGTTACGCCTTGGATATTCTGAGGAAAGCGCCTTCTCGCGCGCCGTGAAGGCGTGGTGGGGCGCCGGCCCTCGGGAGTTGCGGCGCGGCGCGGAATCCGCCTGACGTCGCGGCGCCCTCGCAACAGGCCCGCCGAGCATGCAAACTGGCGTTTGCATTGCGTCCGTAACCCTGTAATCGAAGCCCGCCATGACTTCTTTCGCCAATACCCAAGACGACAAGCTGATCGCTCTGGTTCCGGACAAGAAGGTGTCGGTTCGCGACACGTTCGGAGTCGATGTGGACATGACCGTGCCCGCTTTCAGCGAGCGCGACGCCCACGTGCCGGACATCGATCTCGCCTATAAGTTCGACCCGGAAACCACCCGGGCGATCTGCGCAGGCTTCGCCTTCGACCGCCGCGTGATGGTCCAGGGCTATCACGGCACGGGCAAGTCGACCCACATCGAGCAGGTCGCCGCGCGCCTGAACTGGCCGCTGATCCGCGTGAACCTCGACAGCCATGTCAGCCGGATCGATCTGGTCGGCAAGGACGCCATCGTCCTGAAGGACGGCAAGCAGGTCACCGAGTTCCGTGAAGGCATCCTGCCCTGGACGATCCAACGTCCCGTGGCCCTGGTGTTCGACGAATACGACGCCGGCCGTCCGGACGTGATGTTCGTGATCCAGCGCATCCTGGAGGCCCAGGGCAAGCTGACCCTGCTCGACCAGAACCGCGTGATCCGGCCGAACCCGTTCTTCCGCCTGTTCTCCACGACCAACACCATCGGTCTGGGCGACACGACGGGCCTCTATCACGGCACCCAGCAGATCAACCAAGGCCAGATGGACCGCTGGTCCATCGTGACCACGCTGAACTATCTGGCCCACGACGTGGAAGCCGACATCGTTCTGGCCAAGTCGCCGCATTACGACACGGTCGAGGGCAAGCGCACCATCGCGGCCATGGTCCGCGTGGCCGACATGACCCGCAACGCCTTCATGAACGGCGACATCTCCACCGTCATGAGCCCGCGGACCGTAATCACCTGGGCCCAGAACGCCGAGATCTTCGGCGGCGACATCGCGCTCGCCTTCCGCATGACCTTCCTGAACAAGTGCGACGAGCTGGAGCGCGGCACCGTCGCCGAGTTCTTCCAGCGCGCCTTCGGCCAGGACCTGCCGGAAAGCACCGCCCGGGTCCGCGTGGCCTGAATTTTCGTGCGGGATCGTCCGGCTGGGCGATCCCGACGCAAATGTCGCAGCCCGTCTTCACGGTTTGATAGCTGCGTTATCGCACAACCGACATCCATGTCGGGCGTGATGCGATGAGTTCAAAATTACCTCACAACCGCGGCGCGGTTCGCCGCATCGTGGCGCTGGCGGCGCTGATCGTCGTCATTGTCGTGGTCGGCAGCTTCGGCCTGCTGTTCTACACCGCCCGCTCGGTGGACAGGCTGCAGGTCACAGAAGAACGCGCCCTGATCTCGAACTATCTCCGTGGTTCGGAGCGGGAGATGATCCGCCACATCGTCTCGGCCTCGATCTGGGACGAGGCCTACACCAAGCTGTCGCCGGCTTTCGATAACCAGTGGGCCGACCTCTACATCGGCGGTTATTTCGCCGCCTATATGGGTCACGAGTTGAGCCTTGTGCTCGATAGCGACGATCGCCCGGTCTACGCCTGGCGCGGCGACGGGCGTATCGCGCCGGCCGAAACCACCGCCTTCCTGAGAGACGCCGCGCTGCTGGTGAGCTCGGTCCGGCAGGAGGAAACCCTGCGCCAGGACGACGTCCTGCTCCGCAACGGCATCGGCGCCCTGATCACCAACAGCGGCGTGGTGTGCTCCGGAGACGGGTTCTATCTGGTCGCGATCTCGAACGTCATCCCCGAGACCCGCTCGGTCGCGCCGCGGCCGGGACCGAACTATCTGGTGATCACCGCACGCAAGATCGACGCCGAGTTCCTCGCCGACCTCAATAACGACATGCGCGTCACCGCCAGCCACGTGGCCTCGACCACGACCCGGGAACTCGCCGCCCTGCCCATGGTCGGCGTCAACAACGAGACCATCGGCCAGCTGGGATGGACGCCGAAGAAGCCCGGCGTCGACGTCATGCGCAACGCCGTCCCGCTGTTCGCCATGGCGGTGACGCTCTTGGTGCTGGCCGGACTGGCCATGGCCACGCGGATCCGGATGATCTTCCGCGAGCTGGCGGCCAACGACGCCAGCCTGCAACAGGCCATGGACGAACTGGTCCGCACCCGGGACGAGGCGGCCGCCGCCAATGTCGCCAAGTCGCAGTTCCTGGCCAATATGAGCCACGAGATCCGCACCCCGCTGAACGGCATCCTGGGCATGACCCAGGTGATGGCGCGCGAGGACCTGAGCCCGGCCCAGTGCGAGCGTCTGGAGGTCGTGCGCGACTCCGGCCAGGCCCTGCTGACCGTGCTCAACGACATTCTCGACATCTCCAAGATCGAGGCCGGCAAGCTGGAGATCGACAATCACGAGTTCGATCTCGCGACCGCGATCCATACCGCCTGCAACGCCTTCGCCGGTATCGCCGACCAGAAGGACGTCGCGTTCCGGATCGGGATCGACGACGAGGCGCTAGGCATCTGGTGGGGCGATGGCGCGCGCCTGCGCCAGGTGGTCTCCAACCTCGCCTCCAACGCCGTGAAGTTCACCCACCAGGGCGAGGTCGCGGTGATCGTGCGCCGCACCGAGGCCGGCCTGCATCTGACCGTCCGCGACACCGGCATCGGCATCCCGCCCGACCGGCAGGGAGAGCTCTTCCAGAAGTTCAACCAGGTCGACGCCTCGACGACGCGGAAGTTCGGCGGCACCGGCCTTGGCCTGGCGATCAGCCATGAGCTGGTGGCCCTGATGGGCGGGACGATGACTGTGGCCAGCATCATGTCGGAGGGCTCGACCTTCGCCTTCGACCTGCCGCTGGAATGGCGCGCGCCGGCGCGGCCCGCCAGCCGCGTCGCGACCGCCGCCGCCGCGCGCGCGTCCGGCTCCCAGGCGGCCCCGCGCATCCTGGCCGCCGAGGACAACCCCACCAACCAGCTGATTCTGTCGGCCCTGCTGGAGCCCTTCGGCGTCGATCTCACCCTGGTCGGCAACGGGCGCGAGGCGGTCGACGCCTTTGCGGCGGGGAACTTCGAGGTGGTGCTGATGGACGTGCAGATGCCGGTGATGAACGGCGTCGAGGCCACCGCCGCGATCCGCCGACTGGAGGCCGAACGCGGGCTGGCGGCGACCCCGATCCTGGCCCTGTCGGCCAATGTGATGAGCCATCAGGTGACTGAGTATCTCGCCGCCGGCATGAGCGGCTTCATCCCCAAGCCGATCGAGAGCGCCAAGCTGCTCGCCGCCATCGAGGCGGCGCTGGACGCCGACGAGGCGATAACCGTCGAGAGAACCGCTTCCGCGCCATAGGTGATTTGGTCGATCTGGATCTTCCTGCCGGCCAGGAAAGCCGCAACGCCGCGTTCGACAGGCCGTTCCTTACGCCGTGGACGCCAAGTCACCCTTCCCTCGCTTCGCCCACCCGCGCTATGAGAATTGGCCATGGCCAAGAACCCCGAAAGCCCCATCGAGCCCTTCAAGCGCGCCCTGGCCCACGCGGCGCGCTCGCTGGCCGAAATGCCCGACCTTGAGATCGTCTATTCGGGCGAAGGTCCCCAGCTGTCCGGCAACCGCGCGGTGCTGCCGCACCCGCCGCGCGACCTGACGCCGATGGACGCCGCGCGCATTCGCGGGCTGGCCGACCAGATGGCGCTGCGCCTGGCCCACCACGACAACGCCGCGCACGCCAAGGGCCGCCCGGGCTCGGCGCTCGGCGGTCCGGTCTATGACGCCCTGGAGCAGGTCCGTATCGAGGCGATCGGCGCCAATGCGCTGGCCGGGGTGAAGGACAATCTGCGCGTCGTGCACGAGCAGATCTGGGCCAAGAAGCCGCTGAACCAACTCGAGGCCCTGGCCAATCCGCCGATGGCCGACATCGTCGCGCTGATGGCGCGCGAACGGCTGACGGGCGAGCCGCCACCGGCCATGGCCAGGCCCCTGGTCGACCTGTTCCGCGCCGAGGTCGAGAGCAAAGCCGGCGCCGATCTCGACAAGCTGGCCGACGTCGCCCACGACCAGAAGCTGTTCGCTAAGATCGCCCGCACGATCCTGCGCGACCTCTCGATGGGCGATGACCTGTCCGACGCGCCGGACCAATCGGACGAGGACGGCGACAGCGAGGACGGCGAGGCCGAAAGCCAGGAAGACGGCGACGAGGGCGACGGCGAGGGCCAATCCCCGCAACAGGCCTCGATGGACGAGAACGACGCGACCCATCGCGAAAGCGAGGACGCCGACAGCCAGATGATGCAGGCCGAGGACGATCCGAACGCCGAGGACACCGACGAGCCGCCGGAGATGGGCGAGGGCGAACAGCCCGCGCGTCCGGACATGAAGGGCGACGCCAAGCAGGCGACCTACCGGGTCTTCACCACCGCTCACGACGAGGTGGTGGCGGCCGAGGAACTCTGCGACGCCGAGGAGTTGACGAGGCTTCGCGCCTATCTGGACCAACAGCTCGCCAGCCTTTCCAGCGTGGTCTCGCGCCTGGCCAACAAGCTGCAGCGCAAGCTGATGGCCCAACAGAACCGCTCCTGGACCTTCGACCTGGAGGAAGGGATCCTCGACGTCGCGCGCCTGACGCGGGTGATCACCGACCCCACCGCCTCGCTGGCCTTCAAGGAAGAGGAAGACACCGAGTTCCGCGACACGGTCGTCACCATCCTGATCGACAATTCGGGCTCGATGCGCGGCCGGCCGATCATGGTGGCCGCGGTCTGCGCCGACATCCTGGCGCGGACCCTGGAGCGCTGCGGCGTGAAAACCGAGATCCTCGGCTTCACCACGCGGGCCTGGAAGGGCGGCTCATCGCGCGAGGATTGGCTGAAGGCCGGCAAGCCGGCCCAGCCCGGCCGCCTGAACGACCTGCGCCATATCATCTACAAGTCCGCCGATTCCCCGTGGCGTCGCGCCCGCCGCAACCTCGGCCTGATGATGCGCGAGGGGCTGCTGAAGGAAAACATCGACGGCGAAGCCCTGATGTGGGCCCACCAGCGCCTGATCGGCCGGCCCGAGGCCCGCCGCATCCTGATGGTGATCTCCGACGGCGCGCCGGTCGATGATTCGACCCTGTCGGTGAACTCGGGCCACTATCTGGAGCGCCACCTGCGCGACGTGATCACCGAGATCGAGGGCAAGAGCCCCGTCCAGTTGATCGCCATCGGCATCGGTCACGACGTCACCCGCTATTATCGCCGCGCGGTGACTATCGTCGACGTGGAGCAACTGGCCGGCGTCATCGTTGATCAGCTCGCCGAACTGTTCGACGAGGATGTCCGCAAGGTCACCCGCAAGAACGCCAACCTGCTGGCCCCGCCGCCCAGCACCCAGGGGCCGCAGGGCGGCGCGGCGCGGAGATCGACCTTCAAGGAAGTCCGGAGAGCGGTCGCGTGAGGCTCGCGGGGGCAAGATCGGCCTTCGCCCTGCTGGCGCTCGCCGCCTGCGCCCCCGTCCACGCACCCCTGCCGACCGCGCCGGTCGCCGCAGGCGATCGAATCGCCGTGACGGCGATCGCCGTGCCGCTCAATCCGCAGGACCTCGCCCAGAATCGCATCGGCGACTTCCATTATGCCGGCGGCCTGGCCCTCACCTCGCCCGACACCGCCAGGTTCCACGGCCTGTCGGACATGGAAATCTCGGCCGATGGCCGATTGAGCGCGATCAGCGACGAGGGCGACCTGCTGTCGGCGCGGCTTAGCTTTGATTCGAAGGGTCGACCGATCGGCCTGACCGACACGGCCCTGACCGTTTTGAGCGATCTCGATGGCAAGCCGCTGCAAGGCAAGCTGGAAGCCGACGCCGAGGGCATGACCCTGCTGGCCAATGGCGACCGGCTGGTCAGCTTCGAGCAGCGGCATCGAATCTGGCTCTATCCCGCCGCCGGCGGCCTTCCGCGCGCCGTCCCTTCGCCCGAAACTCAGTTCCCGGCCAATGGCGGCATGGAGGCCCTGAGCGCCGTACCGAGCCTGGGCCCCGACGTCTATGTCGCCGCCGGCGAGGATTCGGGTGAGACCTGGACCTGCAGACTGTCGGACGGCTGCGTCCAGGGACCAACCATCGCCAAGCCTGCCGAATTCGGGGTGGTCGCGGTGCGGCCGCTGCCGGGCGGTCGCATGGCCTGGCTGCTTCGCGCCTGGGATCCGGTGCGCGGCAGCCGCAACAGCCTGCAAATCCATGGCCCGGGCGGCGAAATCGCCCGCCTGGACATGGCAAGGCCCCTGACCGTCGACAATTACGAGGCCCTGGCGGCCATCCCGCGCAAGGACGGATCGGTCCGATTCTACCTGCTGTCGGACGACAACTTCCAAAGCTCGCAGCGGACCCTGCTGCTGGCCTTCGACTGGAAGCCGTCGAAATAGGCGTTTCGCCCAAAGAAAAAGGCCGGTGTTTCCACCGGCCTTTTCCGAAGTTCTGTAGCTGCGCTTAGGCGGCTGCGGCTTGCGTCGCGAGCTTGGCCTTCAGTTGGCGCTTGATCTTCAGAGCGCGCGGCGAGAGCTGCTCGTCGCGGGCGCCGACCAGGAACACGTCCAGGCCGCCGCGGAAGTCGAGCGTGCGCAGCGCCGCATTGGTGATGCGCAGACGGAAGGTTTGACCCAGCGCGTCCGATTGGAGCGTGGCTGGCGAGAGGGCCGGCAAGAACCGACGCTTCGTCTTGATATTCGAATGGCTGACGTTGTGGCCGACCATGGGACCGACACCGGTGAGTTCGCAACGACGCGACATGGCTTCTGACCTACGCGAGAATGGATGTGCCGCGGGGAAGGACCCGCGAGAGAGCGGGCGATATAGTCGAAAGCCCGGTCCGGCGTCAAGGCGGCGGCGACATTCATACCCGCCTGGGCGCCAGAAAGAGCTGAATTGCGCTTCAAGGCCCTCGAACCCGTTTGTGGTCCGAAGTCGTTGAGATACAATAGATTGTAGGGAACAAACACTGAATCGCGCCGAGTCGCTGATTCGGTCATGATTCGTTTCGCCCGTGTTCTCGAATCCCCCGACGCCCCATTAACCTGAAAACGCAGTTCGTTGAGCGCGTACGAAAAACCCCGCGGCGAAACCGCGGGGCTTCCGATTCCTACAGTGTCCTAGGACAGGACCACCAGCACCACGCGGCGATTGGCCATCCGGCCGTCGCGGGTGTTGTTGGCGGCGACCGGTTCGGCCTCGCCATACGAGATGGTCGCCATACGGTTCAGCGCCACGCCTTGGGCGTTCAAGAAGCGACGGACCGACTCGGCGCGCTCGGCGCCCAGACGATCATTGCCCTCGGGCGAACCCGTCGCGTCGGTGTGGCCTTGGATCTCCACATAGACGTTCTTGTTCTCACCCTTCAGCCGTTCGGCCACGGACTGAAGCCGGGCTTGGCCTTCGGGCGACAGGGTCGCCTTGCCGATGGGGAACTTCAGGGCGTCGTCGGACATCACGACCGAGTACAGGAACTTGCCCTCGGCCAGCTTGCCGGCGGCGGTCGCCCGTTCCAGGGCGTCGCGCGAGGTCTGATCGACCTCGCCCAGCTTGGTCTCATTGGTCGAGACCCTGGTGTCGACCACGGCCACCTGCTCGTTCACATACTTCTTGGTAGCGCAGCCCCCGAGGCCGAGCGCCCCCAGAGCCAGCGCGCTCAACAAAATTCCCCGAGTTTTCGTACCGATCATTTTGCGACCTCTCCCGTCGTCAAATTCAACAATGAATGCACGGCGCACCCCGCTTGAACCGAGGCCCCGCCGTACTCGCAATCAGGCTTCGGCGGATAAAACGGCCGTTTGGTGGCATGGTTGCGGCAGGGAAACGACGTAGCTTGGCCGTAAGGCACAAGCGACTTTCCCTTGAAACCTATTGCGAGGTTGCGCGTTTTGTCACCACTAATAACTGACCAGTCAGTTATCTAAAGAGCGCGCCATGCTTCCCGCCGGCCAGCCGAAATTCAAGCGTCGCAAGGCCGACCGCCCCGATGAGATCGTGGCCGCGGCGCTGGAGGTGTTCGCCGAAAAGGGCTTCGCCGCCGCTCGTCTGGAAGACATCGCCAAGCGGGCGGGCGTCTCGAAGGGCGCGATCTATCTCTACTTCGCCACCAAGGAAGACATTTTCCGCGCCGTCGTCGAACAGGGCGTCGCGCCCAATCTCAGCGCCGTCCAAAACATCCTCGCCAATGCGAGCGCCGACTTCCCGGTTCTGTTGCGGGGGCTGGTGAAAGTGCTCGCCGGCGTCGTCGCCACCACGCCGGTCGGCGGCATCGTGAAGATGGTGATCGGCGAGTCGCGCAACTTCCCCGAATTGGCCCAGGCTTGGCACGACCAACTGGTGCGGCCGGCGCTCGCCGCCATGACCCAGGCCATCGCCGCGGCCCAGGCGCGCGGCGAGCTACGGTCGGGCGATCCGCGCCTACATGCGATCTCGCTGATCTCGCCGCTGCTGGTCGGCGTCGTCTGGCGCGAGACCTTCCTGCCGGTCGGCGCCGAGCCGATCGATATCCCCGCCCTGGCCGAGCAGCATGTGGAGCTCTGGCTGCGCGGAATGCTCACCAAAAGCGGAGCTGCGTCATGAAGCCACAACGCCTGCTGGTCGGCGGATTATTGCTGCTCGCCCTGATCCTGATCGTCGTGCTGTGGGTCGCGCCGCGCCTTTCGCGATCATCGACCCTGTCGGGCTACATCGAGGGCGAGGCGCTCTATCTGGCCGCGCCAGTCGCCGGCCGGGTCGATCAGGTCTTCGTCCAGCGTGGTGATCAGGTCAGCGCAGGCCAACGGCTGTTCGTGGTCGATCCGGCTCAACTGAAGGCCCAGCGCGATCAGGCCGGCGCCGAGGTCAACACCGCGCAGGCCCAAGCCGCCGACGCCCGCAAGGGACAGCGACCGGTCGAACTGGCGGTCTTCGACGCCAATGTCGCCGCCGCCGAGGCCACCGCCCGCGACGCCGCCTCCACCCTGCGCCGGATCCGGCCCCTAGTGCAGAAGGGCATCTACGCCAAGGCGCGGCTGGACGACGCCCAGGCCGCCTATGACGCCGCCCAGGCCCAGGTGGCGGCGGCCAAGCGCCAGCGCCAGGCCGCAGCGCTCGGGTCTCGCGAGGATCAGATCCGCGCGGCCGACAGCCGGGTCAGGCAGGCCGGGGCCGCGCTCACCGCCGCCGACGCCCGGCTGGCCGACATCGCGCCGACAGCCCCCGGCCCCGCGCGCGTCGAGGACGTCTTCTTCCAGAAAGGCGAATGGGCGCCCGCCAACCAGCCGATCCTGGCCCTGCTGCCCGACGACAGGATCAAGCTGCGGTTCTTCGTGCCTGAACCGGCGATCTCCAGCTACCGGCTGGGCGCGCAGGTCAAGTTCACCTGCGACGGCTGCCAGGCCGGAATGAGCGCGCAGATCACCTACGTCAGCCCCCGGCCCGAGTTCACTCCGCCGGTCATCTACAGCCGCGAGGTCCGCGACCGGCTGGTCTATCTGGTGGAAGCCAAGCCCTCGGTCCGGCTGAACCCCGGCCAACCGGTGGACGTCCAGCCGATCGGAGCGGTCCGGTGACCCTCGCCATCGATGTCCGGGGGCTGAACAAGAGCTTCGGCGACAAGCATGTCGTGCAGGACGTCTCGCTACAGGTCGAGGAAGGCAAGATCTGCGGGTTCCTCGGCCCCAACGGCTCGGGCAAGACCACCACCCTGCGGATGCTCTGCGGCCTGCTGACCCCCGACAGCGGCGCGGGCACGTGCCTGGGCCTCGACATCATTACGCAGGCGAGCGCCATCAAGCGGCGCGCCGGCTACATGACCCAGAAGTTCTCGCTCTATGAGGACCTGACCATCGAGGAGAACCTACAGTTCTCCGCGCGTGTCCACGGGCTGGACCGGCGCAGGGACCGGGTCGACCAGGCGCTGGAGCGCCTGGGCCTGACGGAGCGCCGCGCGCAATTGGCCGGATCGCTGTCGGGCGGCTGGAAGCAGCGACTGGCCCTGGCCACCGCCACCCTGCACGAACCGCGACTGCTGTTGCTGGACGAACCCACCGCCGGGGTCGATCCGAAGGCCCGCCGCACCTTCTGGGACGAGATCCACGCCCTGGCCGCCGAAGGCCTGACCGTGCTGGTCTCCACTCATTATATGGACGAGGCCGAGCGCTGCCACGAGATCGCGTACATCAGCTACGGCCAGCTGATCGCGCGGGGGACCGCGCAGCAGGTCATCGCCGACACCAAGCTGATCACCCTCAACGGCGAAGGACCAGGCGCCGACCGGCTGTCGGGCGAGATCGGCAAGCTGCCCGGCGTCGACATGGCCGCGCCGTTCGGCCAATCGCTGCACGTGTCCGGAACCGACCGCGCGGCGCTGGAGGCGGCCATCGCCCCCTATCGGCGCGCGCCCTACCGCTGGACGGAAATCGAGCCCAGCCTCGAGGACGTCTTCATCCGCCTGATGGAGACCTCGCAGGACAATTTCCAATGAACGGCTTCTCGGCGAACCGCGTCCTGGCGGTGATGATCAAGGAGTTCAAGCAGCTCACCCGCGACCGCCTAACCTACGCCATGATGCTGGCCATGCCGGTCGTGCAGCTGCTGCTGTTCGGCTATGCGATCAATTCCGAGCCGCGCCACCTGCCCACCGCCCTGCTGGTGCAGGAAGACACCATCTTCGCCCGGTCGATCACCTCGGCCCTGAAGAACAGCGCCTATTTCGACCTGGTCGCCCAGGTCCGCACCCCGGCCGAGCTGGACGACATGGTGCGGCGCGGCGAGGTTCAGTTCGCCATCACCATCCCCGGCGACTTCACCCGCCGGGTGGCCCGCGGCGACAAGGCCCAGATGCTGGTCGAGGTGGACGCCACCGACCCCTCGGCCACCGGCGCGGCGGTCGCGGCCCTGGCCGCCCTGCCTACCCAGGCCCTGGCCCACGACATGAAAGGCGCGCTAGCGCCGAAGGCGGCCGCCACGCCGCCGTTCGAGGTCGTGGTCCACCGGCGCTATAACCCCGAGGCGGTCACTTCCTACAATATCGTGCCCGGCCTGCTGGGCGTCATCCTCTCCATGACCCTGGTGATGATGACCGCGCTGTCGGTGACGCGCGAGGCCGAGCGCGGGACGATGGAGAGCCTGCTGGCCACCCCCGTCGAACCGATCGAGGTGATGGTCGGCAAGCTCGCGCCCTATGTGGTGGTCGGCCTGACCCAGACAGCGATCATCCTGCTGCTGGCGCGTTTCCTGTTCGACGTTCCGATGATCGGCGGCTGGCTTGGCCTGTCGCTGGGCGTCAGCCTGTTCATCATCGGCTCGCTGGCCCTCGGCTTCCTGATGTCGACTGTCGCAAAGACCCAGCTGCAGGCCATGCAGATGAGCGTCTTCTATATCCTGCCCTCGATCCTGCTCTCGGGCTTCATGTTCCCGTTCCGCGGCATGCCGGCCTGGGCCCAGGCGCTAGGCGAGATCGTGCCCGTCACTCACTTCCTTCGCGTCGTTCGCGGCGCCCTGCTGAAGGGCCAGGGAATAGAGGACATGTGGCGTGAGCTGCTGGCCCTGGTCGCCTTCGTCTGCGTGGTCACGGCGCTGGCCATGGCGCGCTACCGGCGCACGCTAGATTAGCGCGAATTAACGGGAAGCCCCGGCCACGATCAGTGTAACAGCGATTCAAACTGTTACGCCGTTGGGGAAATCGTTTCGATGCAAAGCCGCCGTGAACTCCTGGCGACCGCCGCCGCCTTCGGCGCGGCCGCCGCCGTTCCGAAAATCGCCCTCGCCGCCGCGCCCACGAGCGAGGCCGCCAAGATGTACGCCTTCTTCGACACGTCGATGGCCCAGACCTTCCGGCGCAGCCCGGAGCTGCCGACCATGCTGGGCCTCGACAAGGGCGACCTGGCCTGGACCAAGTCGGAACTGTCGGACTTCTCGCTGACCGCGCTGGCCGAAAACAAGGCCAACACCGCCCGTGACCTGAAGGCCCTGCGCGCCATCGACCGCAAGCAGCTCTCCGGTATGGACGCGGTGAACTACGACACCGTCGAGTTCGTGCTGGCGACCCAGGACGAAGGCAACCGGCGCTTCCAGTACGGCGGCCAGGGCGTGAACTCCCCCTATGTGCTGTCGCAACTGACCGGCGCCTACCAGCAGATGCCGGACTTCCTCGACACCCAGCACACCATCGAGACCAAGGCCGACGCCGACGCCTATATGGCCCGTATGGAGGCCTTCGGCCGCCTGCTCGACCAGGAAGCCGACGTGGTTCGTCACGACGTGGCCCTGGGCGTCACGCCGCCCGACTTCGTCCTCGACAAGGCCCTGACCCAGCTCAAGGCCTTCCTGGCCTCCGAGCCCGACAAGGCGCCGGTGGTCGTCAGCCTGGAGCGGCGGACCAAGGAAAAGAACATCGCCGGCGCCTGGGCGCCGCAGGCCCAGGGCCTCTACGCCGAGAAAATCCGCCCGGCCCTGGCCCGCCAGGCGGCCCTGCTGGAAGGTCTGCGCGCCAAGGCGGTCCACGACGCCGGCTGCTGGCGCCTGCCCGACGGCGACGAATATTACCGCCTCGGCCTGCGCAACTACACGACCTCGAACATCACCCCCGACGAGGTCCACAAGACCGGGCTCGAGCTTGTCGCCAGCCTCGGCGCCCAGGCCGACGTGCTGATGAGGAAGGCCGGCTACACCAAGGGCGGCGTCGGTGAGCGTTATCGCGCGATGGCGACCGATCCCAAGCAAATCTATCCCAACACCGACAAGGGCAAGGAAGAGCTGCTGGCCCATCTGAACGAGCAGGTGAAGGTGGTGAGCGCCAAGCTGCCGCAGTGGTTCGGCCAGCTTCCCAAGGCGCCGCTGGATATCCGCCGCGTGCCCCCAGCCATCGAGGCCGGGGCGCCGGGCGGCTACTACTACTCACCCACGCTCGATGGGAAACGCCCGGGGATCTACTGGATCAACCTGCGCGACACCGCCGAGGTGCCGGCCTGGACCCTGCCGACGCTCACCTATCACGAGGGCCTTCCCGGCCACCATCTGCAGCTCGCCCTCAACAACGAGGCCGGCGACCTGCCGCTGATCCGCAAGGTGATCGGCTTCTCCGGCTACAGCGAGGGCTGGGCGCTCTACGCCGAGCAGTTGGCGGTCGAGATGGGCATGTACGACAACGACGTGCTCGGCCACATCGGCATGATCCACGACGCCATGTTCCGCGCCGTCCGCCTGGTGGTCGACAGCGGCATGCACCACAAGCGCTGGAGCCGAGAGCAGGCGGTGAAGTACTTCGTCGACAACATCGGCGACGCCGAGGCCAGCGCTATCACCGAGATCGAGCGCTACTGCGTGTGGCCGGGCCAGGCGTGCAGCTACATGGTCGGCAAGATCACTTGGATGAACGGCCGCGAGCGCGCGAAGAAGGCGCTGGGCCGCAAGTTCGACATCCGCAAATTCCACGACGCGGGCCTGCTGGCCGGCGGCACGCCGCTGACCGTGCTGGACCAGGTGATCGACAACTACATCGCCTCGGCGAGGTAGAACGAGCGTCTTTCCTCCCTTGCCCGGTAGGGGAGGAAAGAGACGGCGCGGCCCCGCTTGCCGCCGAGCGATTCCCGCCCCATTTTCCCTGGCATGAGTGCTCGTTCCTCGGGTGTGGGGCCGCCGAGACTGGTGGCGGTGCTCGGCCCGACCAATACCGGCAAGACCCACCTCGCCGTCGAGCGGATGCTGGGCCATGCGAGCGGCATGATCGGCCTGCCGCTGCGGCTGCTGGCGCGGGAAATCTACGACCGCATCGTCAAGCTGCGCGGCCCCTCCTCCGTCGCCCTGATCACCGGCGAAGAGAAGATCGTCCCGGCCCGCGCGCAGTATTTCGTCTGCACCGTCGAGGCCATGCCGCTGAGCCGCGAGGTCGAGTTCCTGGCGGTGGACGAAATCCAGCTCTGCGCCGATCCTGAGCGCGGCCACGTCTTCACCCACCGGCTGCTGCACGCGCGCGGCAAGTACGAGACCATGCTGTTGGGCGCCGGGACCATGGCGCCGCTGATCCGCCGGCTGCTCCCCGACGCCGAGATCGTCACCCGCGAGCGGCTGTCGCGCCTGACCTATTCCGGTCCCAAGAAGCTGACCCGCCTGCCGCGCCGCTCGGCGGTCGTCGCCTTCTCCGCCGACCAGGTCTACGCCATCGCCGAGCTGATCCGCCGCCAGCGCGGCGGCGCCGCCGTGGTCATGGGCTCGCTCAGTCCCCGCACCCGCAACGCCCAGGTGGCGCTCTACCAGTCCGGCGAGGTCGACTTCCTGGTCGCCACCGACGCCATCGGCATGGGCCTGAACATGGACGTCGACCATGTGGCCTTCGCCGGCCTGCGCAAGTTCGACGGCAAGCGCACCCGCTTCCTGCACCCACAGGAGGTCGGCCAGATCGCCGGCCGCGCCGGGCGCTTCACCCGCGACGGGACCTTCGGCGTCACCGGCGAGTGCGAGGACATGGACGCCGACCTGATCGAGGCGGTGGAGGAACACCGGTTCGACGCCATCGCCGGCGCGGAATGGCGCAACGCCAAGCTCGACTTCACCTCGCTGCCCAATCTGATCCGCTCGCTGGCCGCGCCGCCGTCGCGCGAAGGCCTGAAGCTCTCGGCCGAAGCCCTGGACGAGAAGACCCTGCGGGCGGTGGCGGGCGAACCTGAGGTCATCGACCGCTGCGTTCGCGACCGCCAGGCGCTGATCAAGCTGTGGGACGTCTGCCAGACCCCGGACTTCCGCAAGACCTCCGGCGAGGAGCACATCCGGCTGGTGCGCGAGTTCTTCGGCTGGCTGACCAGCCGCAACCGCAAGGTCCCCGAGGACTGGATCGCCGGACAATACCGCCACCTGGACCGCACCGACGGCGAGATCGACACCCTGGCCGCACGGCTCGCCAGCGTGCGCACCCTGGCCTATGTCGCCAACCGCCCCGACTGGCTGGCCGACGCCGCCGGCTGGCAGGGACGGACCCGGCTGCTGGAGGACCGGCTCTCCGACACCCTGCATGAAAAGCTGATGGCCCGGTTCGTCGACCGGCGAACCAGCGCCCTGATGCGCGCGCTCAATGTCCGCAGCGAGATGCTGGCCGGGGTCGCCAGCGACGGCGCGGTCACGGTCGAGGGCCAGTATGTCGGCAAGCTGCTGGGCGTCAGTTTCGAACCCGCCCAAGGCTCCTCGGTTCTGGAAGAAAAGGCCCTGCGCGCCGCCGCCGTCGCCGCGGTCGGCCCCGAGATCGCCAAGCGCCTCGGCAAGCTGGCCTCAGAGCCCGACGAGGCCTTCACCTTCACGCCCGACGGCGTGGTCCATTGGCATGGCGAGGCGGCGGGCGCGATCGCCGGCGGCACGCCGTTCGCCCCGAAGGTCCGGCTCTATGGCGAGCTTGGCCCGGCCCCGGCCCGCGAGCGGGCGGCGCGGCGGCTGGAAGCCTTCCTCGCCGCCGAGGCGGTCAAGCGGCTGGGCGTCCTGCGCCGGCTCGAAGCCGCCCTCTCCAGCGGCAAGGTCAAGGGCCTGGCGCGGGGCGTCGCTTATCGGCTGATTGAGGCCGGCGGCGTGCTCGACCGCGACCAGGTGCGCGTCGAGGCCAAGGCGCTGAGCCAGGTCGAGCGACGCGGCCTCAAGGCGCTGGGCGTGCGGCTTGGCCACTTCAGCCTCTATCTGCCGGCCCTGCTGAAACCCCAGGCCCTGGCCTTCGCCCAAGGCTTCGCCGGACGCGATTGGCGGCCTGCCCCGAGCAGCGTCAGCCGGCTGCCCGATCCGCCGCCGTCGCCCGTCGCTCTGGCCGCCTTCGGCCTGCGCGCGGTCGGTCGCCACGCCGTGCCGGTCGAGGCCCTGGAACGCCTGGATGATCTGCTGCGGGCCGCACCGAAACAGGGTCAGCTTTCCGACCAGGCCCGCGAGGAGCTTGGCTGGTCCGATAGCGAGGCCCGCGACATCCTGCGCGCCCTCAACTTCGCGCCGACCACCAAGCCCAAGGACGGCGAGCCGATGATCTGGCGGCGGCGCAACGAAAAGCCCAGGCCGCAAGCCGTGGCGCCGCCGCCGCCCAACTCGCCCTTCGCCGCCCTGGCGGCCCTGAAGGATCAGCCTGCTCCCACCCGCCGCCCACGTCGGCGGCGCAAGGCCAAGGCCGTGCGCGCATGAGCGACGACGCCTGCCGCGCCGATGTCTGGATGTGGCGCGCGCGGTTCTTCAAGACCCGCTCGCTGGCCGCCAAGTACCTGGACGAGGGCAAGGTCCGCCTGACCCGCGCCGGCGCGGAGACCCGCATCGACAAGTGCGCCAGGGCGCTGAAGGTCGGCGACCGGCTGGTGTTCGCAGTCGGCGGCCGCTTGATCGCCGTCACCGTCGAGGGCCTGGGCGAACGCCGCGGTCCGCCCGCCGAGGCGCGGGCGCTCTATTCGACCTTGGAGGCGGGTTAGCCCCTATTCCCCTCAAGGCTCGTCATGGCCGGCCCCGTGCCGGCCATCCATAAACACGGTCCATCGGGCCTTGCCTGCAAGGTCGGCGTCTATGGATCACCGGGACCAGCCCGGTGATGACGATCTTGGAAATGATGGCCTCAGGCCCCCACCAGCTCCCCACGAACCTCACGGCCAAGGCTGTCGAGCAGTTCGCTCCAGCCCGCCTCGCGGTTGGCCGGCTGGTCGACGCCGTCCAGGAACGCCCCCTGCTCGGTCAGCAGCAGCCGGGTCTTGCCGCCCTCGGCCTTGAATTCCAAGGTCAGCATCGAGGCCGACATCAGGGTGTCTTCCTGGGCCATGGTGTAGGCGTAGACGATCCGCTGGTCCGGGACGATCTGGTGATAATGGGTCTGGTTGTAGATGACCGGGTCGCCCTTCTTGACGGCGAAGCGACCGGTCTCGCGGCCGCCCTCGCGGAAGTCGTGGTCGTATTCAGTCATCTCCCAGCCCTCGGCGGCCACGAACCAGCGGTCGCTGGCGGCCGGATCTGAGAAGGCGGCGAACACCCGCGCCGGGGCGGCGTCATAGACCCGCTCGAGGTGGATGGTGGCGTGGGCCACGCTGCGTTCGGTCATGACTTGCTCCCTTCGTCCTGCGGATCTGCGGTGGCGGCCAGGAAGTCCCCCAGCCGGTCCAGCTTGCGCTCCCAGCTTGTCCTGCGGTCATTGACCCATTGCTCGACCAGGCTCAGCACGCCGGGCTCCATCCGGCAGGTGCGCACGCGGCCGACCTTTTCCGAACGGACGATGCCGCTGGCCTCGAGGATGGCCAGGTGCTGCACCACCGCCGACAGGGTCATGTCGAGCGGCTGGGCGAGCTCGCTGACCGACGCCGGCCCGAGGCTGAGACGCTCCACCATGCCGCGACGACCGGGGTCGGCCAGGGCCTGGAACAGCAGATCGAGATTGGGCCGTTGGTTTAGCATACGCTTAAGTATCACCACAGGCATCGAACCGCAAGCGCTTGGCGAGCGTCGGCGCGGGCCGTATGCAGGGCCATGGCCTGGACCCGCACCTACAACGACCCCGAACCGCAACGCGTGAACAAGTGGCTGGCGCAGAGCGGCGTCTGCTCTCGGCGCGAGGCCGAGGCGTTGATCGGCAAGGGCCTGGTCTTCATCGACGGCCAACGCGTCGACGACGCCGGCCGCAAGATCGAGAGCGGCCAGACCCTGGTGCTGAACGACAGCGCCCAGGCGATCCTGGAGACCATGCTGAGCGTGGTGATCCACAAGCCGATCGGCATCGTCTCATCCCTGCCGCAGGACGATCAGATCGAGGCCTCGAGCCTGCTGACCAAGGACGCCCTCTGGGGCGAGAACGGGGTCATCCCGGGCGCGGATAACAACCTGGCGCCGCTGGGCCGGCTAGACCGGGATTCTCGCGGCCTGCTGGTGCTCTCCGAGGACGGCGTGCTGGCCAAGGCCCTGATCGGGCCGGAGTCCAACATCGACAAGGAATACATGGTCCTGCTGACCGGGGTGATCACTCCGAAAAAGCTGGAGCTGCTGCGCCATGGCCTTGAACTCGACGGCCGCCAGCTACGCCCCGCCAAGGTGAGGCAGATCCACGATCAAAAGCTGAACATCGTCCTGAAGGAAGGCCGTAACCGCCAGATCCGGCGGATGGCCGAGGCGGTCGAACTGCGGGTGGTCGATCTGGTGCGCGTCCGCATCGGCCCGTTGCTGCTGGGCGACCTGCCCGAAGGCCGCTGGCGCCCCCTGGCGACCGAGGAACGCGCGGCGCTCCTGAAGGCCTCGGTCGCGCACAACCGCCCGGCCTGACCTCCAAAACGCTGAAGCGGTCGCTTGACCAATTCTTCGCGACCACATACTTAAGTGAACACTTCAGCGAATTGACAGGAGAAGACGATGACCGAACGCACCGTGAGCCACGCCACCTTCGTCATCGACCGCACCTATGACGCCGCGCCGGCGCGGGTGTTCGCCGCCTGGGCCTCGCTGGAGGCCAAGTCGTTGTGGTTTGGCAACCTGGCCAAGCCGGACCCCGGCTATCAGCTCGACTTCCGGGTCGGCGGGCGCGAATTGAACAAGGGCGGCCCCGAGGGCGGCGCGCTCTACACCTATGACGGCGTCTACCAGGAGATCGTCCCCGATCGGCGCATCGCGTTCAGCTACACGATGGATATGGACCAGACGCGGATCTCGGTCTCCATCGCCACGGTCGAGTTCAAAGCCGACGGCGAACGCACCCGGCTGATCTATACCGAGCAAGGCGCCTATTTCGACGGCCACGACAAGCCGGAGTTCCGCGAGCACGGCACCAAGGAACTGCTCAGCAACCTCGCCGCCTACCTGGCGCGCTAACCCCGAACAACCAGATCCTCCCCCGCTGGGGGAGGTGTCGCGCGCAGCGCGACGGAGGGGGCGCTACTGAAGGAGTCGTAGTCCCCCTCACCTGGCCAAGCGGCCGGGAGCTCCCCCAGCGGGGGAGCATCTGGGCTGGACCAGCGACACTGAACATTGTCCGCCCGCCTCTGGCGGCCTAGCTTGACGACCATGAAAACGGTCGCCTCCGCCTTGCTCGCTACGCTTGTCTCCACCTCGGCCCTGGCCGCGCCGCGCGAAGAGGCCCGGACGCTCGCGGGCCTTGAAAAGCCGGCGGAGATCCGCGTCGACCGCTGGGGCATCGCCCACATCTATGCGGGCGACGTGCGCGACGCCTTTTTCCTGCAGGGCTACAACGTCGCCGGCGACCGGCTCTGGCAGATCGACCTGTGGCGCAAGCGCGGCCTAGGGCTGCTCGCCAAGGATTTCGGGCCGTCCTATGTGACCCAGGACCGCGCCGCCCGCCTGTTCCTTTATCGCGGCGACATGGACCGCGAGTGGGCCGCCTACGGCCCCGGCGCCAAGGACAACACCGAGGCCTTCGTCGCCGGCGTGAACGCCTATGTGACCGAGATCCGCAGCGGCAAGCGGCCGTTGCCGGCGGAGTTCAAACTGGCCGGCTCGACGCCCGATCTCTGGAGCGCGCAGGACGTCGTGCGCATCCGCAGCCACGGCCTGACCCGCAATGTCCCCAACGAGGTCGGCCGAGCCAAGATCGCCTGCGCGGCCGGCCTGGAGGCCGCCAAGCTCTATCGCCACATCGAGCCGAAGTGGGAGACCAAGATCCCCGAGGGCCTCGCCCCCTGCGGCATCCCCGATGACGTACTGGCCGACTATCAACTGGCCACCAGCGGCGTGAAGTTCACGGGGGCGGGCCCCAAGACCGCCATGCTGGAGATCCCGCCCGACGCGATCGGCTCCAACAACTGGACGGTGGCCGCCAGCCGCACCGCCACCGGCCGGCCGATCCTGGCCAACGACCCGCACCGCGAGCACAGCGCGCCGTCGCTGCGCTACATCGTCCATATGGAGGCGCCGGGCTTCTCAGTGATCGGCGCGGGCGAACCCGCCCTGCCCGGTGTTTCGATCGGCCACAACGGAACCGTGGCCTTCGGCCTGACCATCTTCCCCGCCGACCAGGAAGACCTCTACGTCTACGAGACCGACGCCAAGTCGCCGACGCGCTATCGCTACGACAGCAACTGGGCCGACATGACCACCGTGACCGAGGACATCGCGGTCAAGGGCGAGGCCGTTCCGCGCAAGGTCGAGTTGGCCTTCACCCGTCATGGCCCGGTGATCTACGCCGACCCCGCCAAGGGCCGCGCCTTCGCGGTGCGCAGCGTCTGGGCCGAGCCTGGGACGTCGGCCTATTTCGGCTCCATGGGCTACATGACCGCCAAGACCTGGGAGGGCTTCAAGGGCGCGCTGGCCGACTGGGGCGCGCCGTCCGAGAACCAGGTCTATGCCGACACCAAGGGCGACATCGGCTGGGTCGCGGCCGGCAAGGTCCCGCGCCGCGCCAACTGGGACGGCCTGCTGCCGGTCCCCGGCGACGGACGCTATGAGTGGAAGGGCTTCCTGAAACTCGACGAACTGCCCAGCGCCCATAACCCGGCCTCCGGCTGGTTCGCCTCGGCCAACCAGATGAACCTGCCCGCCGACTACCCCTACGCCGAACGCAAGGTCGGGTTCGAGTGGTCGAACCCCGCCCGCATGCAGCGGATCGCCGAGGTGCTGGCCGCCAAACCCAAGCTGACCCTGGCCGACGCCAAGGCCCTGCAGACCGATCCCTACGACATCACCTCGCGCCGGATGCTGGCCCTGCTGGCGGGGGTCAAGACCACCGACCCCAAGCTCGCCTCGGCCCTGAACCTGCTGCGCGGCTGGGATCATCGGACCGCGGCCGACAGCCCCGGCGCGGCGCTCTACGAGGTCTGGGTCACCAAGCACCTGGGCAAGGCGACGGTGGCCCGCGCCGTGCCGCAGGCCGCCCGCGCCGCCGTCGGTAACGGCGACCTGCCCGCCGTCATGGCCCTGCTGGAAGCCCCCGATGCGACTCTGGGCGCCGATCCGGCCAAGGCCCGCGACGAGGTGCTCACCGCCAGCCTGCTCGCCGCCTATGACGAGGTGGCCGCGCGCCTCGGTCCCCAGCCGAACACCTGGGCCTGGGGCAAGCTGCATCAGGCGCGCTTCGACCACGCCCTGAGCCCGCTCGCGCCGGCGTCGGACCGCGAGGCGATGTCGAGCGGGACCCTGCCGATGGCCGGAACCAGCCTGTCGCCGCTGGCCGCGACCTGGCGGCCGGACGACTACCGGGTCATCGCCGGCGCCTCGTTCCGCATGGTCCTGGACGTCGGCGCCTGGGACAACAGCGTCGCCATCAACACGCCCGGTCAGTCGGGCGGTCCCGGGAGCGCGCACTATCGCGACCTGTTCCCGATCTGGGCCAAGGGCGACTATGTGCCGCTGAGCTATTCGCGAAAGGCCGTGGAGGCGGCGACGGAGAGCGTGCTGAAGCTGACGCCCGCGCCCTGAGCGGGACACCTATCGGGGCTTCCAGATATCCTGGGGCTCGGCGGCATTGACATTGCCGGTCGCTCGCCGGAAAAACCGGCCGCCCGATTAGAGCGGCCGGAGCTGTATTCCGCTATGACCTATATCGTCATGGATGCTTGCATCAAATGTAAGTTCATGGACTGCGTGGAGGTGTGTCCCGTCGACTGCTTCTACGAGGGCGAGAACTTCCTGGTGATCAATCCCGACGAATGCATCGATTGCGGCGTCTGCGAACCTGAGTGCCCGGTCGACGCCATCAAGCCCGACACCGAAGACGATCCCGATTCCAAGTGGTTGAAGATCAACACCGATTACGCCAAGGTCTGGCCGAACATCACGGTGAAGGGCGAACCGCCTGCCGACCGTGAAGAGTTCGAGCGCGAAGAAGGCAAATTCGAGAAGTACTTCAGCGAGAAGCCCGGTCGCGGCTCCTAGGCTCCCAGGTCACTCCGGGGGCAAGCCTTTCTTTCGGCTGATTTTTATGCTAATGTCGCCCTTGACGTGGTGATAGCGAGCACGCTCGCCCCGTCGTTTCTGCAGAAGAGCCGTCCCCGGCCAGTGTACGCCTTCAGTGGCGAAGGGTGTCCTAGAGGTCAATTCCGTTCCAACAGGGGTAAGCCGCCGCGCAGTTTTTGCGGATGGTGACCTTTGCGCTGTTGGAAAGTTATTGACGCCTCTTAACGGGTTCGGACGAGTCGAAAGGACTTGAGCGAATGAGCAAGAGCGGTCTGGAATTCTCCGTCGGCGACCATGTCGTCTATCCGGCCCATGGCGTGGGCCAGGTACAGGGGATCGAAACCCAGGAAGTTGCTGGCTATTCCCTCGAAGTTTACGTGATCACCTTTGACCACGAGAAGATGACCCTTCGCGTTCCGACCGCGAAAGCCCGCACCGCGGGCTTGCGCTCGCTGGCCGAAGGCAATGTCGTCAGCCAGGCGCTCACCACCCTGAAGGGCCGCGCCCGCGTGAAGCGCACCATGTGGTCGCGTCGCGCCCAGGAATACGAAGCCAAGATCAATTCCGGCGACCTGATCTCCATCGCCGAAGTGGTCCGCGACCTGCACCGCGCCGAGAACCAGCCGGAACAGTCCTATTCGGAGCGTCAGCTCTACGAATCGGCTCTGGACCGCATGGCTCGCGAAGTCGCCGCCATCGAGCGCATCGACCGCGACGCCGCCATCGGCATCCTCAACAAGAGCCTGATCAAGGCCGTCGCGGCCTAACCGCCCCGACAGTTTGAGCTTGAAACGCCCGGCCGCAAGGTCGGGCGTTTTCGTTTGAGAGACCGCGCCATGCCCCCGCCCATCACCTTCAGCGACCTGCTCAGCCGCGAGCGCGCCACAGCCTCCGCGCATGTCGCCTATGGCGAAGATGCCCTGCAGTTCGGCGAGCTCTGGCTGCCGGAGGGACCCGGACCGCATCCGGTGGCGATCCTGATCCACGGCGGCTGCTGGCTGGCCGAGCTGCCGGGCCTGGAGATGATGGACTACGCCGCCGAGGACCTGCGCCGCTCCGGCGTGGCGGTCTGGAATCTGGAGTATCGCCGCATCGGCCACGCCGGCGGCGGCTATCCCGGCACCTTCCTGGACGTGGCGCGCGGCGTCGACCACCTGCGCGCCCTGGCTGCGCCGTACGAACTGGACCTCGACCGGGTGGTGGTCTCGGGCCACTCGGCGGGCGGGCATCTCGCCGTCTGGACGCTGGCGAGAAGCAAGCTGCCGACGACCAGCCCGCTGCATTCAGCCACGCCCCTGGTCCTGCGCGGCGCCGTGGCCCTGGCCGGGATCATCGATCTGGCCGCCTATCACGCCGAGGGCCCCGACGAGTGCGGCGGCCCCGGCACGATCGACAGCCTGGTCGGCGCCGCCGACCGGAGCGGCGACGTCTATGCCGACACCTCTCCGCCCCGACTGCTGCCGCTCGGCGCGCGCCAGGTGGTGATCTCCGGCGACCTCGACCACATCGTGCCCAGCGCCTTCGGCCGGGCCTATGGCGCGGCGGCGGCCCAGGCCGGCGATCCCGTCGAAGTCATCGACATGCCCGGCTCCGGCCACTTCGAACTGATTGACCCGACCTCGCCCGACTGGCCGCAGATCAAGACCGAGATCGAGCGCCTGCTGGCCTAGGGGCGACCGACAGGATCGCCCACTGCCCGTGAGTCGGCCGCTTGACACTGACCGCCATGACGTTTGCATCGAACTGAGGAGGATCCCCCATGAGCGATAGCCGCATAAACGTAAGATACATGGTCGGTGACGTGCAGCAGGCGGTCGACTGGTACGTCGGCAATTTCGGCTTTGGCGTGCAGCTCAACGCATCGCCAGCCTTCGCGTCCGTGGAGCGCGGGCCGCTCAGACTGCTCCTGAGCGGCAGGGGCAGCTCCGCGGGCCGGCCGATGCCGGACGGCCGGCAGACTGAACCCGGCGGGTGGAACCGCTTTCAACTCGTCGTCGAAGATCTCGGCGCCGAAGTCGAACGCCTGCGCGCCCAGGGCGTGAAGTTCCGCAATGAGATCCTCTCGGGTCCAGGCGGATCGCAAATCCTGGCGGAAGACCCCTCGGGTAACGTGGTCGAACTGTTTCAGCCTGCGGCGCGGGCCTAAGTCCCGAGCGGTCCAAACGCCTAGACCCGAACGAAGATCGGGCCCCAGAGGATCTGATAGCGACGGCTGTCCAGATGACGGCGAGGGCGGAGCTGATAGACGCCCGGGGTCAGCGCTTCATCCTGCGCCACGGCCAGCCGCGCCCGCTCGTCCAGGGGATCGGTCAGGGCGAAGCTCTCGATGCGCGGCGAGGCCTGGGCCAGGACGCTGGAAAGATCGGCCGCGCCCTCGATCTTGAACGGCAACGGAGCCCCCAGATCGCCGTCCGGATGGGCGTAGAGCCCCACGGCGTAGGTCCGCTCGCCACGGGTGACGACACCAAAGCCGACCTGGGCGTGGTTGGGGCGCAGCAGGTTCAGCCAATGGGGCTCGCTCTTGCGCCAGATGCCCATCAGGTCGTCCGCGCTCGGCGGCGACGGCGCGCGGCGATAGGCGATGTTCTCGCTGGCCGAGCCGATCATCCGCCGCGCCAGCAGCCCGACCCGGTGGGTGGGGTCGAAGCCCTCGGGCGCCAGATGCTCCACATAGCCCCGCTGCGCCAGATCGGCGGCGTGGGCGCGGGCGGTCAAGGCCAGCTCATTGGACCAGCCACAGGCCGCCGCGCCGCTCGACGCCCTGGCGCCGTTGGTCAGGGTGTGAAGCTGGCGTTCGGTGACCTGCTCGAAACGGCCGCCGCCGGCGTCCGCCAGACGGTCGCGAAGCCGCGCCTCATAGGAAAGCCAGCCCGCGGTGTCGCCGCCGGCGGGCATGGCCAGGGCCGGCAAGGCGACCAGACCGCCGATCCCCGCAAGCAGGGCGCGTCGCGGCAGTCCGCTGGCGTTTCGGAAGGGCTTGGTCGGCGGCATCCGGCGTCCCGTCAGGCCGTGATCTTGGCGCGCCCCGGCCTCAAGCGGCTGGGCCACCGGCAGGAGCTGACCCTGGTCTAGCGGCATATGGATTAACGGAGCGTCAGGACAACAAGCACTTGGCTTGGCCGCCGGCCGGTCAATCCGGCTCGGCGACCGGCGCGCGGCCAGGCGCGGCGATGATGTCTGGCCCCTTGGCCAGTTCGAAGGCCAGTTTCTCGCGGTCCAGATCGCCCTCCCAGCGGGCCACCACGATCGTCGCCACGCCGTTGCCGACCAGGTTGGTCAAGGCTCGGCACTCGCTCATGAACCTGTCCACCCCGACCAGCAGGGCGAGCGAGGCGATGGGGATGTCGGGCACCACCGCCAAGGTGGCCGCCAGGGTGATGAACCCCGCCCCGGTCACGCCGCTGGCCCCCTTGGAGGTCAGCATGGCCACGGCCAGCAGGGTCAGTTCCTGGGTCAGCGACAGGTCGATATTGGTGGCCTGGGCGAGGAACAGCGTCGCCAGCGTCATGTAGATGTTGGTGCCGTCCAGATTGAACGAATAGCCGGTGGGGATGACCAGGCCGGTGGTGGTCTTGCCCGCGCCCAGCCGCTGCATCTTCTCCATCATCTGCGGCAGCACCGATTCCGACGACGAGGTGCCAAGCACGATCAGCAGCTCCTCGCGGATGTAGGCCAGGAACTTGAAGATCGAGAACCCGGCCAGCAGCGCGATCAGCCCCAGCACCAGGATCACGAACAGCAGCGAGGTCGCGTAGAAGGTGGCGACCAGCGCCCCCAGCTTGATCAGGGCCGCCAGGCCGTACTTGCCGATGGTGAAACCCATCGCGCCGAACGCGCCGATCGGCGCCAGCTTCACGACGATCTGGATGATCGAGAAGAAGACCTTCGAGACGTCTTCCAGGACGCCGGCCACCTTATCGCCGAAGTCGCCCAGCCGCGAGCAGGCGAAGCCGGTGATGATGGCGATGACCAGCACCTGCAGCAGCGCGCCCTCGGCGAAGGCGCCGAAGAAGGCGTCGGGGATCAGGCTGAGCAGATAGTCCGGCAGGCTCTGGTGATGGGCGGCCTTCTCGACGTAGCCGGCGGCGATCGACGGATCGAGGGTGGCCGGATCGATGTTGAAGCCCTTGCCCGGCTTCACCAGGTTGCCGACCACCAGACCGATCACCAGGGCGAAGGTGGAGACCACCTCGAAATAGAGCAGGGTCTTGGCGCCCAGCCGGCCGAAGGCCTTGATGTCGCTCATCCGGGCGATGCCGGCGACGATGGTGCAGAAGATCACCGGCGCGATGGCCATCTTGATCAGCTTGATGAAGCCGTCGCCCAGCGGCTTCAGCGCCACCCCGACCTCGGGCCAGATCGCCCCCACGGCGATGCCGAGCGCGATGCCCACCAGCACCTGCACATACAGCAGGCGGAAAATACGAAAGAACGCCATCCACTATCCCCGATCGCAGCCATTCCAACCTGGATGGCATTGCGCTATCACCCCCACCGGTCGGCCCGGTAGCTCAGCAGGATAGAGCAGCGCTTTCCTAAAGCGAAGGTCGGGGGTTCGAGTCCCTTCCGGGCCGCCAATCAACCAGCTGATTTATATCAGCATTCTGGATTCTACCTTTGGCCATTCGCTCGGCCAAGTGGAAATAGGTTCCAAATAGGTCACAGCGCGACGAGTCGAGGTCCTCCCACCCACAGGATTCGCGCAGGTCGTTGCTGCGCTCTCCATGCGGTTTCAGCGTTGGCAGTGCGGGTTGGTGGATTGCCTATCGCACGCTGTTCGGACCTCAGGCATTCACGTCGACGACCGTGCGGCCCCGAACCGATCCTGCGAAAATCCGGGCCACGACCTCGGGGATATCCGCCAGACCAACGACGCTTGTCGTCCGGCCAAGCTTCTCGAGGTCCAGGTCTCGGGCCAGACGCGACCACGCCTCCAAACGGATGGACTGGGGCGCGTTGACCGAGTCGATGCCCGCCAGGGTTATGTTGCGCAGGATGAACGGAAGGACGGTCGCGGGCAGATCGACCCCCTGCGCCAGTCCGCATGCTGCGACAACACCGCGGTACTGGGTCTGCGCGAGAACGTTCGCGAGGGTATGGCTGCCGACCGAGTCGATCGCGCCCGCCCACCGTTCTGCGCCTAGCGGCCCGCTCGGCTCGGAAAGCGTGCGCCGGTCGATAACCTCGGCGGCGCCGAGCGCGCGCAGGTAATCGCCTTCCTCTAGACGGCCCGTCGAGGCCACGACGCGATACCCAAGGCCAGACAGCAAGGCGATCGCCACCGATCCCACGCCGCCGCTCGCGCCCGTGACGAGGATGTCGCCGCGCGCCGGCGCCAGACCGCCGTGTTCCAGGGCGAGCACGCTCAGCATCGCCGTGTAGCCGGCGGTCCCAATCGCCATCGCGTCCTTCGTTGAGAACGGCGTGGGGATCTTGACCAGCCAGTCGCCGCTCAGGCGCGCCTTCTGCGCATAACCGCCATGATGCGTCTGGCTCAGGCCCCAGCTGTTGGCGACCACTTTGTCGCCGACCGCTATCCCGGGGTAGGATGACGCCTCCACGGTCCCGGCCAGATCGATGCCAGGGACGAGCGGGAACTGCTTGATGATTCCACCCCGACCGCTGACGGCCAGCGCGTCCTTGTAGTTGACCGTCGAGTATTCGACCGCGACCGTGACGTCGCCAGCCATCAGGTCTTGCTCATCCATAGCGATGACGCTCGTCGAAACCGCATCCCCGGTTTGCGTGGCCACAAGAGCTTTGAAGGTCATTATCTCGTTCCTGACTGATGTCTTCTGATGTCGTTTCCGGCCCTGTCTCAGGACGCCGGGCGATAGCGCTGCGCCGGTTGGGTCTGGCGGAACTCGGGCAACATCGCCTGACGGGCGGCCTGGAAGGCGGCCCACAGGCTCTCATCGTGGAGGGGCGGAATGGTCACCGCCTCCCGACGATCAAAGCCGACCAGGGCGGCGTCCACCAGATCTTCCACATCCATCATGGGCGGGAGCTTTGCGGGGTCGGAGTTTCCCCAGATCTCCGTCTTGGTCGCGGCGGGCAAGACGGCCTGGACGTAGACCCCCTTCGGACCCAATTCGACGCTGAGGCTCTGCGACAAGAACAGGACGAAGGCCTTCGTCGCGCCATAGACCGACGAACCCAACTCGGGGGCCAAACCGATGACCGAGCCGATGTTGATGATTGCGCCCTCGCCGGCCTGAACGAAACGTGGGGAGACAGCGCTGGCAAGGCGGACCAGCGACGTGGTGTTGAGCGCGACAAGTCGGGCCACATCCTCGATCGGCTGATCGACGAAACCGCCCGCCAGCGCCGCGCCGGCGTTGTTGACCAACGTGCCGATGCTGGCGTCCTCGCGCAGCCGTGCCTCCACGACAGCGAGGTCAGGGCCCTGCGTGAGGTCCGCCGGCAGGACGTCCACCGCGACACCCGTCTCCTCCGTCAATCGCGCGGCCAGGGTTTCCAACCGCGCCTTGTTGCGCGCGACCAGCACGAGGTCATGGCCGCGGCGGGCGAAACGATCGGCGTAGGTGGCGCCGATGCCGCTCGAGGCGCCGGTGATGAGGACGGAAGGCTTGCCGGTCATGTGAGTTCTTTCTCGTCTCGTGAAACAGGTGCGGTTGGCGAAGGTCCCGGCGGCGAAGCCTTCACCATTTCTCGACCCATGGCCGCAGGACCACCTCGAACGCCCAGGTCGACCGATGCTGACGATGAAGCTGGAGGTAGGTCTCGGCGATGTGGTCCGGGTGGGCCATGTTGTCGTCGATGGTGGTTCCCGCCAGCCGGTGGGCGCGGGAACCGTCGTCCTGAGCAAAACCAATCGCGGCGTCGATCGGCACATTGGCGACGTGGATGCCGTGCGGCATCAGCTCTCTCGCCAGGCTCTGCGCGAGCCCAGTCTTCGCCTGACAGGCCATGGCGAAGGCCGCGCTCAGGGCGAAGCCCTTCAAGGACGCGCTGGCGTTGGTGAAAATGATCGTCCCCCTCACGCCGTTGGCGTCCGGCGGGTTGTCGAGCATCAATCGCGCCGCCGACTGGCCGACGAGAAACGCGCTGAACGCCGCGTTCTGGAGGGTCTCAAGCGCCATGACCGGATCCGCCTCTACGATCCCCTTGCGCAAGATCCCCGCGACCCGGCCGTCGATGTTGTGCACGACCAGCCTCGGCGCGCCGAGATCGTCCACGACCTTCCGGAAGAGCGTCTCGACATCCTCCGGGCGGGCGGCGTCGCACGCGTAGCGGGCCACGCCATGACTGTCCTCCAGGGCCTGCAGCACCGGCTTGTCCGGAGACCTCGCGGCGACCGCGACACGCATCCCGCTTTGCGAAAACAGCCGGGCGCAGCTCGCGCTGACGCCCGGACCGCCGCCCACGATCAGCGCGACCTCGCCCGCCGTTGAGTGTTGATCCGACGTGGACATGTCCGGCTCCAGGTTTGGAGGTTGCGAAAGGTTGCACACGCCTGCGCCGCCGCTTGCCAGCAGGGTCGAGGCTTGTTACTCTTATTATGAGAGTTAATAAGGAGTGTCAAATGAAGGCGAAATCTTTCGCAGGCATGCGCTGCTCGGTCGCCGGTGCGCTGGAGATGATCGGGGACCGTTGGACGCTTTTGCTCCTGCGGGATCTGGGCATGGGCCTTTCGCGTTTCGACGAGTTCCAGTCGAGCACGGGGATTGCCAACACCACCCTCGCGACCCGTCTCAGGAACCTCGAACGCAACGGGATCATCGCGCGGACACGCTATCTCGAGCGGCCGCCGCGCGACGCCTATCATCTCACCGACAAGGGGCGCGATTTCTGGAAGGTCCTTGCGGCGCTCCGGGAATGGGGAGACCGATGGGACGCCTCGGGGTTCGGCGCGCCGCCTATTGAAGTGGTCGACAAGGACACCGATCGCAAACTTCGGCTGGCTCTGGTCGATCCGCAGACAGGTAAAGCCGTGGGCGGCGACCGCATCAGGTATCGCCCTGGGCCCGGCGCGGACGATAGCGTGCGCGCGCTTCTGCAACGCGCCGCCGTTGGAGGCGCATCATGAGCGACGCCGCCGCAAAGCCCCTGGCGCTCGTTACTGGAGTTGGGCCCGGAACAGGCGCCTCACTGGTCAGGCGCTTCACTGAAGGCGGCTACCGCGTCGCCATGATCGCGCGGGACGTCGAACGTCTCGCCGCCCTCGAAGCCGAAATCCCGGATGCGTTCGCGGCGCCCTGCGACGTGACGGACCGCGCCGCGCTGCAAGACGTCATCCAGAGGGTCGGGCCGCCGAAAGTGGTCGTACACAACGCGGTCGGCGGCGCCTTCGGCAAGTTCATCGAGACCGACCCGGCCACGCTGCAACGCAATTTCGAAATCAACACCACGGCGCTGCTTCATCTGGCGCAATTGACCACTCCAGCGATGATCGCCGCCGGAGGCGGCGCGCTGATCGTCACGGGCAACACCTCGGCGCTGCGAGGCAAGCCCAACTTCGCCGGGTTCGCGCCGACCAAGGCCGCCCAGCGCATCCTCGCGGAATCGCTGGCGCGCGACCTTGGCCCTCAAGGCGTACACGTGGCCTACCTGATCATCGACGCCGTTATCGACGTGGCCTGGGCGCGCGAGCGGTTCAAGCAGGCGCCCGACGACTTCTTCATAAAGCCGGCCAGCATCGCCGCCGAGGTGTTCCACCTGGCGCACCAGCCGCGCGACGCCTGGTCTTTCCTCGCGGAGGTCCGACCGTTCGGCGAGGTGTGGTGACCCCCACCTCTCAGCGAACGCCTCAGTCAGAAAGTCTGCACGTGTCACAGCAAAATTTCGCCAGCCTGATGTCGACCATCGAAGAGAGCGCGGGCTCATTTTCGGTGACCTTGCCCGACGACTGGCTACAGGGCCGCACGGCCTTCGGCGGCCTGTCGGCGGCGCTGTGCTGGGAGGCCGCCCAGCGGGTGGGCGACCTGCCGCCGTTGCGCTCGGCGCAGTTCGCGTTTGTGGGCCCGGCCGGCGGGCGGCTACGGATCGAGCCGACGCTTCTGCGAAGGGGGAAGTCCGCGGCCTTCTACAGCGTTGATCTCTTTGGAGACGATGCGCTCGCCGTTCGGGGCCTGCTGACGTTCGGCGCAAGTCGCGCCTCTAAGCTCGATCAAGTCAACTTGCCGGCGCCGGCCGTTCCGGGGTGGGACGATTGCCCAACCTTCTTCCAGCCGAATGATCGCCGCAGTTTCGTGCAGCACTTTGATAGCCGGTTCGCCGCAGGGGCCCGCCCCTTCACCGCCGGTGGTAAGCCGGAGATGGTCGTGTGGCTTAAGCACCGGGGCGCGGCGGAGTCCTTGAGCCTGGCGCCGCTTATAGCTCTGGCGGACGCCCTACCGCCTGCGGCGATTGTAAACTTCGAGGTCGGCGGCGGTCCTATCAGCACCATGACCTGGTCGATCGAGGTGCTTTCCGAGGCGCCTCACAGCGCGTCGGGCTGGTGGCTCGTTCGCACCACGGCGCAAACTGCAGTCAACGGCTACTCGGCGCAGGACATGGCCGTCTGGGATGATGTGGGCTCTCCCGTGATGGCGATGCGCCAGACCGTCGCAATTTTCACCTGAGCTTCAACGGCGGCGAGCCACCTCGTTGTAGCCCGAGATGATTGTCATCCAGGGCGGTGCGGGCTAGCGACTGAGGTTGGCTGACCGACCCGCGGGGCCCGCCAAGACGGCGCCGTGGTCCGAGATAGACACAGTGACCGCCCGGCCGAGTTCAGGCGGCGCCTGACCTAGCTTCAGGCGAGCGTAGTACTCGACACCTGCGCCGTCTCGCAAAACCACGTAGGGCGATCCGCCCAACTCATCGTGGAACCCACTGCGGACGATCTCGCCGTTCACGGCCGCAGCCCCAAGCTCTCGTATGTCGACCGCCCCGACGAGGCGCCGCTCATTGAGTGTACGGATGATGTCGGAACGGAGCTGCAAGCTACGCAGCTTCTGCTCAAGATCGGGCGCTAGCTGGTACCTATCGCCCAGTCGCACTGCGAGCCCGATGAGCTCCAGATGTCGAAGCCTTCCTCTCGACAGCGCCGCCCAAGCCCCCCGACCGACCCCATCGGCCACCGTGCCATCGCCGCTCCGGCTCTCCACCAGCCGACGATCAAAGCTCGTGAACCGGTTCGCTTCGGTCTCTCGCCAGATCCGCTTCTCGGCGTCATGACGGCTCAAGTCGCCCAGCCGCTCCTGCGCCACCTCCTGAGCCCGGGCGCGGATGCCGTAGCCGACATAGGCCCGCGGGATGACGAGATCGCGCCCGTCCCCTCGGCGCCCGCGGACCAGCACATGGGCGTGAGGCTGGTCGGTGTCGAAGTGAGCCGTGGCGATCCAGGCCAGTTCAGGCTCGCCCAGGTCCTTCGCCACCCGTCCCATCACCTCGCGGACATAGCCCGGAAAGTCCTCGATCCGGTCGCCATGCTCGGGTGAGAGCGCTTACCAAGCCGACGCGCTGTCGGCCGCGCCCGGGGGCGGCGCGGCGGGGCTGACCCAGCTGATGCCGCAAACCGCCCGCGAACTCGGGGTGCAGGATCGCTTCGATCCCACCGAGAACGTCTTCGGCGGCGCTCAGTACCTGGCCGCCCAGCTTCGCCGGTTCGGCGATGTTAGACTGGCCCTGGCCGCCTATAACGCCGGGCCCTCACGGGTGGCCCGCCTCGGCCGCGCGCCTGACTTTCCGGAGACCCGGGACTACGTCGTCAAGGTCGTGGATTGCTACCTCGCTCTCACCGCCGGGCGGACCATTCGATCGGCGCGGGACTGCCGGACAGGGGAGCCAGCCCCATGACCGATGAAGCCCTAGGGGCCGTCCCCTCCGCAGACGGCGACGACGATCTGCTCACCCGCGCCGAGGCCTCGCAGTTCCTCCTGAGGTTCGGGGTGAGAATGAAGCCGACCACCCTGGCGCGGGTCTGGTCGACGGGCGGAGACGGGCCGCCCTGCATCCATGTTCGCCGGCGCCCGCTCTATCCGCGGGGCGTGCTGCGCGCCTGGGCCGAGCGCCAGTCGACGGGTCTGCGCGCCTCCGCTCGCGGGACGAGCGGCCAGGAGGGTTCGCCCCAATGAGCCGACAACACCATCAAGACCCGCGCCCGAGCATCCGGACCCTGCTCGCCGATCCCGGCGTGCGCGGGCCGCTCAAGGCGGTGCTGCGCGCCTGGACCGACCGCGACCCCCTGGATGCGGCGGAGGACGCTGGCCTGTTGGTCTTGGCCCTGGAGCGGCGAGTGGACGAGCACTTGGTCTGCGTCGCCGTGTTCGGCGCGAACGAGACGCAGGAGTAAAGCCGATGTTCGACAGCCAGGCCCTAGTCGCCCAGCCGCCCACCCACGAAGACCGCATCCTCCCCTGGCTTCGGGTTCGTGACATCGCCGGCATCAGTCGGACCACGGCCTGGCGCCTGCAGAACATCGGCGACTTCCCACGTCCGGTCATGCTCTCGCCAGGCCGCGTAGGCTGGCGTGAGAGCGACGTGCGGGCCTGGCGCGCCTCGCGCGTTCCCCGTGGCCAGCCTGCGCCCGCGCCGCTGTTCGAACCGTGCTCGTCGCCCCCCCCCGAAGGCGGCTTGGACGGCGAAGACGGAGGCCTCCTGTACAGCCCCGCCAATCGCTTCGGAAAGTCCAGTCCGCAAGCGCCAAGCCACGCGGCGCAAGCGCCCCGCAGCAGCCGACCAGCTCTCGTTCGACTTCTAGGGTTCGCCCGGCGCGCGCCGTGGGCCCTGCGTCTAGAACGCGTTCTGTCCGGTGATGGCGCGTCCGAGGATTAGGGCGTGGACGTCGTGGGCGCCTTCGTAGGTGTTGACGGTCTCCAGGTTCGCGGCGTGTCGCATGACGTGATAGTCGCCGGAAATGCCGTTGCCGCCGTGGATGTCGCGGGCCTCGCGGGCGATGGCCAGGGCCTTGCCGCAGTTGTTGCGCTTCATCAGGCTGATGGCCTCGGGGACCCAGGCGCCCTGGTCGAGCAGGCGTCCGAGCGCCAGCGCGCCCTCGAAGCCCAGCGCGATCTCGGTCTGCATGTCGGCCAGCTTCTTCTGCACCAGCTGGCGGGCGGCCAGCGGCTTGCCGAACACCTGGCGGGTCAGGGTGTAGTCTCTGGAGGCGTGCAGGCAGAACTCGGCCGCGCCCATCGCGCCCCAGCTAATGCCGTAGCGGGCCTTGTTCAGGCAGGAGAACGGTCCGCGCAGGCCGCTGACGTTCGGCAGCATCTGGTTCTCGGCGACGAACACGTCGTTCAGCGCGATCTCGCCGGTGACCGAGGCGCGCAGGGAGAGCTTGTTCAAGATCTTCGGCGTGGTGAGCCCTTCGGAGCCGCGATCGACCAGGAAGCCGCGGATGACGCCGTCGAGCTTGGCCCAGACCAGGCAGACATCGGCGATGGGGGAGTTGGTGATCCACATCTTGGACCCCGAGAGCCGGTAGCCGCCGTCGACCTTCTTCGCCACGGTGCGCATCGAGGCCGGGTCGGAGCCGCCGTCGGCCTCGGTCAGGCCGAAACAGCCGACGATCTCGCCGCGCGCCATGCCCGGCAGGTACTTCATCTTCTGCTCCTCGGAGCCGAAGGCGTAGATCGGGTACATCACCAGCGAGGACTGCACGCTCATCGCCGAGCGGTAGCCGCTGTCGACCGCCTCGATCTCGCGGGCGATCAGGCCGTAGGCCACATGGCTGACCCCGGCCCCGCCGTACTGCTCGGGCAGGGTGGCGCCCAGGAAGCCCAGCGCCCCCATCTCGCTCATGATCTCGCGGTCGAAGCGCTCGTCGGCATAGGCCGAGACCACGCGCGGCAGCAGCTTCTCGCGGGCGTAGGAACGGGCGCTCTCCCAGACCATCCGCTCCTCCTCGGTCAGCCGCGAGGCCAGGTCCAGCGGGTCTTCCCAGTTGAAGGTCTTGGCGGGCGAAGCGGTGTCGAGGGCCATGGCGCGTCTCCAAAATGCCAAGCAGCTCGAAGGCCGCAGGGGCTGCTGCGGTAAGGCGGGCTCGCAATCGGGTCAACATTTTCGTACAAGTGTGCGAAATGCGAACGAGAGAGACTCATGGAACGGCGAGACCAGGTTCAGTCCTTTGTCCGCGGCCTGCGTGTAATCCGTAGTTTCAGTGCGGACCGGCCGGTGATGGCTTTGTCGGAGGTCGCTGAGGAGGTCGGGCTCACCCGCGCTGCGGCGCGCCGTCTGCTCCTAACGCTGGTCGATGAGGGGTTCGCCAGAATGGAGGGAAAGCGCTTTCGACTGACGCCCAGAATTCTCGACCTCGGGTATGCCTATCTCTCGGGCGTCGAAGCGCTCGATGAAGCCCAAACCGTTCTCGCCGAACTGGCGACCGAGATCGGCGAGTCTTGCTCGATGAGCGTCTTGGAAGGGGACGAAGTTGTCTATGTGGCTCGGGTGACGGCGAGCCGCCTCATGACGCTGAGCCTTCGAGTCGGCAGCAGGCTTCCGGCTTTTCACACATCGACGGGCCGCGTGATGCTCGCCTACTCATCGCCCGATAGGGTTGAAAAATTGATGAGTGGTCGGGAGTTCGCCGCGTACACACCCAAGACAGTCACGAGCGCTAGTGAAATCTGGGGTATCCTGCGTCGCGCACGCCAGCAGGGCTGGTGCCTCTGCGACGAAGAACTGGAAGTCGGGCTCATTTCTCTAGCCGTTCCTGTTTATGATCGCGGGGGGTGCGTTACCGCCGCCCTGAATGTTTCCTCACACACAAGTCGAACGCCCGCTTCGGATCTCCTTCAGCGCGCGCTTCCTCGGTTGCAATCCGCCGCGGAGCAATTGGTCAGCCGAAGCCGAGCCTAGCTATCCCCGAGACCTCGGAAGCCGCAGCTCGACTAACCTCGGCTCGAAGGTGTCGGCCTCGTCCGCCGAGCGACCAGCTCTCCTCCGACTTAGCGCCAAGTTGGGCGGCGGGCAGCCCATGCAGGCTGGCGACTAAATGGCGCGCGCTACATGTCGGAGTTCACCGACCACATGCCAGTTTGGGACGGCGCGGGCGCCAACGGATCTCGCGGTCGATTCCGACGGGTTCGGCGGGCCACAACGCTCCACATCATGCTGGATGCGGAGCTCGTAAACCACGCCAGCTCCGAGGGGATGGCGCACTCAGCTCTATTCATGGCATTTTGCGCCACATGGTCCAGGATCTCGAACGGCTGCCGATGCCTCTGGGCTATTTCCGCCTGATCCTGCGGTGCTTCGGCGACACTGCGGATCGCCGGGCCGCCATCCTGGCCGGCACGGGCGTCACCGAGGAAATGCTGCGGGATCCCTCCGCCGACATCAGTCTTTTCCAGCAGCTTCGGCAGGTGGAGAACGTCAGCGCCCTGTTCGGCGACGATTGGGTGCTGCGTGCGCCCGAACTCTGGAACCCCTCTTCCCATGGCCCGCTAGGGGTCGCGGGGGTTGCGGCGCCGGATCTCGCTGCGACGATCGAGGTGATCACCCGGTTCGGCTTTGTCCGGGCGCCATACTACCGGACCTCGCTGCGGCGTGGCCCGCGGTGGAGCCAAATGGACTACGAGCTGACGGTCGATCTCGACGAGCGCATTTCGCGCCCGATGATGGAGATGTGTTTCATCGGGTTTCGAGCGGGGATCGCGTCGGTCATGGCCGCGTCGCCTGCCGAAGCCCGCTTCTTCTTCGCTTGCGCCGAACCCCAACACGCGCCTCAGGTTCGGAGCGTACTAGGCGAGAACGTCGCCTACGGCGCCGTGCGCAACGCCATCCGTTTTCCCACCGCCTGGCTTGCGTTGCAGTCCCCCTTGGCCGACGCCACCCTGTACGGCGTCGCGCTGCAGGAGTTGCAGGCCGCCAAGGCGCGGCTCTTCGCGCCCGACGGTTTACGGGGCCGCGTCGAGCGACTGCTGAAATCTTTGCCCGCCGGCCGCCTGACCGCCGATGAAGTCGCGCGCCTGACCGGCGTCTCGCGACGAACCCTGGTCCGGCAACTCTCGGAGGCCGGGACCGGCTACCGCGACCTCGTGGACGCCGAACTGCGGGCGCGCGCCGGGCGGCTCCTGCAAGACGGCGGCCTGTCCCACGCGCAGATCGCCGAGGCGCTGGGCTACACTGATCCGTCCAGTTTCAGCCGGGCCCGCCGTCGGTGGTTTCGCGACTCGCCGGCTCCGAGTTGACGCAGGATTGGGCCTGACCGTGTTCTAAGTGAGCCACCGAGAGCCTAGGTCGACTCCCCGGGGGCATATGTGATCGCCTCGTCCGCAACACTGTTCGCCAAGTCGCTCATGGCCCCCGCCCCTGGTCGCCCAGCCCGCCCCTCGGCGATGACGGACGGGCGGGGCGATACGCTTTTCAGAAATTGCTCGCGCGGGGATCGACGACGCTCTTCCGGTATGGACCGACGAGTAGGCCCTCGATGCGCGAGCCCTCGATCATGAGCACCGGGTGAAGCGCCTTGTATAGCTTCCTGTAGTTGTAGAATGGGACGCTCGGCCAGAGGTGGTGCATGAGGTGCAGGTTCTGCTGAAGCAGAAGGAACGTTCCACCCCGCCAGAGGCTGATGCGAGTGTTCTTGTAGCGCTCGGTGCTATCGAACGGGTGGTGGGGCAGCCACGAGAAAAACGTCATCAGGATTAAGCCGGCGATCGCGCGGGGAAATAGGAACAGGAAGATCCATTGTTCGAAATGGCCGGTCGCCACCGCGAGCGCGAGAATGAGCAGGTGGGCAACGCCGACGGCGGAGGTCAGGAACATCTCTTGCGCGGTGACCATCGTGCGAACACCGGCATAGCGCTTGGGGCTCAGCCAACGCAGCATGAACAGCGGCAGCAGATTCATCGGGATCCCGATCAGCCACTTGACGATCAGGCTGGCGAAGGCCCCCTTGACCCCGATGTCCGGATCCAACTCCGTATTCGTGTGCGAGTGGTGAAGCACGTGGCTGCGCTGCAGTATCGGCCATCCCGAACCCAGCCCAAGCGCGCCGATCCACCCAACTGTGGTGTTGACCCAACCAAGTTGCGCGGGCCTGCTCACGACGTTTCCATGAATGGACTCGTGCACGAGCGAGTAGTGCGCGTACATCACCAGCCCGAGAGCGGGCGTGCAGACCCAATAGGACACGCCGCCGCTGAGCCCGAGGTAGAGCAGTCCTATCAGGCTGACGGGCAAGACCAGGGCGAGCGCCAATGTCGGCCAGGCCACTCGAGGCGACAATGAAAGCGCAATGCGCTTTTCTTCAGCGTGCGAGAGGCCGATTGCGGCCCGCGACGCCTTCGTATCGGGAACGTCATACGCCATGTGTCTTCTCCCTATGGCGAGAGCCGACGGGCTCGTGACCCGCCAGGTCTTGGCCGCGATCCTGCCGCGCGTCGAAGACGCGCTCACCAACTTCGGCCGCACCCTCGGCCCACGCCGCCCCGCCTTGCCCGCCCATCGGCGACATCAGATGCCGTCCAGACGGCACCCACGCGCCACGAGAATGGGCCGAAGCGCGCGGAAGGCCGCCGGATGCCGCATAAGCGGCATGCGGGGATAGAGGTGGTGGATGACGTGGTACTGCATCCCCATCGTCAGGATGTTGCCAAGGCGGCTTCTGAACCCGCGGGTGTCGCGGTAGCGGCCCACGGCCAAGGCCGGATGGTGCGGCGCCCAGCTTAAGAAGAACCGGATGTATAGGCCGCCCACGATCCGAGGCAGCCACACGATCGCCGCCACCTCAAGCGCGTAGCCCGCCCAGGCGAACCCGAAGAGCAGGGCGTTGGTGACGAGTGCATACGCCAGAAGCGTCGCGCCGGCGCGACGGGCGTCCTCCGTTCCGAGGCGCTCCAACGCGTTGGCGTAGGCGATGTTCGTCTTCGGAACCGTCTGCAGCTGCATGCCGATATCCTTGACGACCATGTGCCAGCCGCTGTCGGCCCTGGTGTTGATGTCGGGGTCGAGCTCCAGGTCGTTGGCGTGCTTGTGATGCTCGTAGTGCGTGAGGCGGGCGGCCTGATAGGGCAGTCCCAAGGGAACGGGCGAGAGGTGGCCGACGACCTCGTTGAGCCAGAACAGCCGTTCGCCTTCGCGAGCGATGATCCTGTGTTGGGCTTCGTGCGAGGGCAGGTAGCTCAGGATGACGTTCAGCGTCGCGATAGGCGCCGCCGCCCACAGCGGAAGGACACCCGACAGGGTCAAAGGCCAAAGCGACAGCCAAACCGCCAGGTTGGTGAACGCCCAGACGATGGAGCCCCACGGAAGGCCGCCCATGAACTGCTCGGCGATCGAACGCTCCAGGCGCAGCAACTGCTGGGATGAAAGTTCGCTGAGATCGTGCTCGTGCACCGTTGCGGAGACGCTCATAGCCACCGCCCCGTCAGGTTGGCGACCGCACCCCATGATCCGCCGATCGCAAGGCCCGCGACCAGAGGCCATTCAGCCTGCGCCGCGCCTGGAAGCGCGCGATCGAGCAGTTGCGTCATCAACGGCGCGATGAAGCCGATCCCGAAAATCAAGGGCATGCCTTGGAGCAGCAGCGTCAGCAGGCGGCCGATGAGGCTGACGGGGGCTGTCGGCGCACCGTCGCTCGACAAATGAGCGACGTCGTCGCGGGGCATGAGGATCTCTCCCTGTCGTCGCCTATCTCAAGGCAGGCTTGGTAGTCGTTAGCTTACGCAGCCGAGGCGCCGAGGGAGAGGGCGTGGCGCGCCATTCTGATGACCGTTTGCGCCAAGGCCGGGCGGCCCACGGAATCTATCGTGCCCCCGGGGCGCACGACGGAGATCGGCCGTTGAGCGTCGATGTGGCCTCCCCCTGTCCGGACGCCCTCCGCAGTCGGGACCTCGGACATCAAGGTTTTGAATTCGAACTGTCAGGCTCATAAGATCTATTCTGAAAACTCCATTGTCGGCGGCGAAGGGATGGCGCCAATGACGCCGCGACCACGGCTCTCAGGATCCTCCCATGACCACACGCAAGCAGCTCAAGCTCGGCCATATGATCGAAGGGGCCGGGCGCACCTGGACCGACTGGCGCCATCCCGACGCCCAGCCGGGGGCCAGCACCAATTTCGCCTACTACAAGGACGCCGCCTTGCTGGCCGAGCGGGGTAAGTTCGATTTTCTATTCATCGCCGACAGCCTGTCGATCAACGAAAAGTCCAGCCCGCACTATCTGAACCGCTTCGAGCCGATCACCATCCTATCGGCCCTGGCGGCGGTGACCGAGCACGTGGGCCTCGTGGCCACTCTGAGCGTGACCTATTCGGAGCCGTTCAACGTCGCCCGGCAATTCGCTTCCCTCGACCACATCAGCGGCGGCCGCGCGGGCTGGAACGTGGTGACCTCATGGCTTGAAGGCTCCGCCGACAACTTCGGCAAGGAGGAGCATCCTGCCCACGACGTGCGCTATCGCCTCGCCGCCGAATATCTCGATGTGGTCCAGGGTCTATGGGACAGCTGGGAGGACGACGCGCTCGTCCACGACAAGGCCAACGGCGTCTTCTTCGATCCCGAAAAGCTCAACACCCTGGGACACAAGGGCGACTTCCTGTCGGTGAAAGGGCCGTTGAACATCGCCCGCTCAGCTCAGGGCCAGCCGGTGATCTTCCAGGCCGGCGCCTCCGAGGACGGTCGCAATTTCGCGGCCAAGCGCGCCGACGCCATCTTTGTCGGCCATGGCGGCATCCAAGAGGCCCGGGACTATTATGCCGACGTCAAGGCGCGCGCCGCCGGCTTCGGCCGCGATCCCGCCAGTCTGTTCATCCTGCCGGCCGTGGCCCCGATCATCGGCAGCACCGAGGCGGAGGCCAACGCCCGCTGGCAGGAACGCGCCGACCTGGTCTCGATCGAATCCGCCCTGGCCATGCTCGGTCGCAGTTTCAACGACCATGACTTCACCGTCTACGAGCTGGACGCCCCGTTCCCGGACGTCTTCGCTCGCGGCTTCAACAGCTCTCAGTCGGCGACCCTGAAGATCGCCCATGCGGTGCAGAAAGAAAACCTGACCCTTCGTCAGGTCGCTCAGCGGTTCGCGACGCCCAAGGGTGAATTGGTCGGAACCCCGGAGCAGATCGCCGACAAGTTCGAGGAATGGCTGGTGACCGAGGCGTCCGACGGCTTCGTGGTCGGGCAGCCCCTGCCCGGCCAGTTCAGGCTATTCGTCGAGGAGGTGACGCCGATCCTGCAGAAGCGGGGCATCCTCCGCGAAACCTACGAGGGCTCAACCTTCCGCGACAGCCTGGGCCTCGAAGTCCCCGCCAACCGATTCACCGTCGCAAAAGCCGAGCGCGCGGTCGCTTAGGGGTTCCCCATCCGCCGCTTTGCGGCGGATGGACTAGGTCGCCCGGGCGGCGTGCCCGGGCGGCGTGCCCGGGCGGCGTGGATGGGCGGCGTGGATGGGCGCCGCGGGCGGTGGTGATCAACCCGCGCGCGATGCGCCTGCCCGCCGCCTGTCTCGAAGCGGGCCGGGCGGCCCCGCGGCCGTCAGCCGCGCCGCTCATCGTGCGTCGCCACCTGCAACGAGTCAGCCGTCCAGCCTCCGCCCAGGGCGCGGAACACGGCCACGCTGGCGCGCGCGGTGTCGGCGCGAGCGACGATCGCGGCGTCCTGGACATCCAGCAGGCGGCGCTCGGCCTCCAACGCGTCTCGCAGATCGAAGCCGCCGATGTCGTAGCCCGCCCGCGCGACCCGGCTGGCCCGAGACAGAGCGGCTTCGCTCCGGCCGAGATCCTCGGCCTGGCGCGCGCCGCGCGAGAGGCGCGAGAGGCCGTCCTCGACTTCGGCCACGGCCTGGAAGACGGTTCTGCGGTAGCCGGCGACCGCTTCGCGCGTGCGGCCGCGCGCCGCCTCGACCTGGCCGCGGGTCGCGCCAAAGTCGAACAACCGGCCAGACAAACCCACCGTCCCCGCAGACTGGAGCGAGTCGTCGTCAAGGAGGTCGGAAAGCACCGGCGACAGCAGGCCGACCAAGCCGGCGATCGAGACCCGAGGATAATAGCCGGCGATGGCCTCGGCCACGCGCGCATCTCCCGCCGCGACCCGGCGTTCGGCGGCGACGATGTCAGGTCGGCGGGCGAGAAGTTCCGCCGGTCCATCGCGGACATCGATCGTGAGGGCGGCCGGGAGCGCGCCCACTCCGACCTCTGCGGCGGCCTTCCCAGGCGCGCGTCCCGACAATAGGTCTATGCGATCCAGAGTCTGATCGAGCGCCGCCTCGAGGGCGGGAGCACGGGCCTGGGCCGCGGCCAGGTCGGCCTCGACGTTATCGAGTTCGAGGCGGGCGGCGGCGCCCTCCTGGAAACGCAGCGCCACCAGCGCACGCAAATTTTCCACCGTGTCGATGCGCTCACGCGCGATCTGGAGCCGCGTCTGCAACTCCCGGGCGGCGATGTACGCGTTCGCGATCTCGGCCGCCACGGTCAGCCGCGCGCCCGCCAGGTCGGCCGCCGCCGCGACTTGATCGGCCCCAGCGGCGCGTTTCACGGCCGACAGCCGGCCGAACAGATCAAGCTCCCACGACATGGCCGCGCTGAGGCCGAAAAGTTCGCTTGTTCTGTCATAGGTCGGGGACGCGGACGCGATCCTGGCGGCCGGATCCCCAAGGGATTGACGCTGGGTGGTCGCCGAGCCGCTGATTGTCCCCGATGGCAAGGCCGACGATGTCGCGACCCTGGAGGCGGCGGCGGCCTGCTGCAACCGCGCGCTGGCCGCTTCGATATCCAGGCTCCCGAGCAGAGCCTCGTCGATCAGACGATCAAGGACTGGGTCGTTGAAGGACTTCCACCACTGCGTACGCACGATGGCGGTCGATGTGGGACCAGTTGGGAGCGACAGATTGCGGTACGATGAAGCCACCGCAGCCGAGGTGGACCCAAGCGGCGGATGGCTCGCGCATCCGAACAGGGATAGGGAGCCCAGCAACACCAATGGCATGCGCAACATCACAGCCGATCTCCTTGCCTTACATAAACTGATGAGTTAGATCATTTTTCATGAAAAGCAAGACGTCAGTTCCAGACGCCGCCACTAAGCGTCCCGGCCGGCCCACAGTCGATCGCCGCGAGGAGATCCTCGAGGCGGCGCAGCGGCTTTACGAGTCGATCGGATTCGAGAAGACCACGATCGGTGATGTCGCCCGCGACCTCGGCATGTCGCCCGCCAACCTGTATCGAAGCTTCCCCAACCGTCAGGCGCTCGACGAGGCGATCGCGGGGCGAATTTTGTCGACGATCGGGGACGAAGCGTGGGCGGCCGCAAGGGCCGAGTCCAATGCGGCTCTGGCCCTTGAGGCGCTGAGCCGCGCCGTTCTCAAGGAGACGCAGCATCTCCTCTTCAGCGATCAGAAAATGCATCACCTCTGCGCCGTCGCCGCACGGGAAATGTGGCCTGTCGTGACTGCCTACCTCGATGGACTCCGTGGAGCCGTCCGTCACGTGATCATGGAAGGGCAGCGGTCCGGCGCCTTCAGAAAGGTCGATCCGGAAGAGACGGCTGACACCATCTGCGCCGCCCTCACCCAAGTCTGGCATCCTCACATGATCGAGGCCTTCGCCGGGGAGGATCTGATGCAAACCAGCGATCGCATCTGTCAGCTGCTCGTGAGCGGTCTGAACAATAAAATGATATAGACCATCATTTTTCATCTTTTAATCGAGATGGATCCGGCCTAGGGTTTTGCGGCAACTAACGTCTCGCAGGACACTCCATGCCGGTCCCCATCTCACGCCCCGCCGCCATCCTGGTCGCCTTTGCGCTCGTCGCCTGCGCGCCAAAGGCCCCGGAGGCGCAGCCGCAACTGGTTCGCACTGCTCTGGTGGGAGAAGGAGCCGGGGGCGCCATTCGCTACACGGGCGTGGTCCGCTCACGCACCGAGAGCGATCTTGGCTTCCGGGTGGGCGGCAAGGTCGTCCAGCGTCTCGTGGATCCCGGTCAGCAGGTTCGAAGGGGGCAGCCGCTGTTGCGACTGGATCCCTCCGATCTGCAGCTCGCGGCCAACGCCTCCGGCGAGCAGTTGCGGTCGGCGCAGGCTCAGGCGACGCAGGCTCGCGCGGAAGAGGCGCGCATGGCGCGTCTTCTGGAGGCCGGCGCCGCTTCCCGGTCCGCTTATGATCTCGCATTGGCGACCGCCCTGTCCGCCGAAGCGGCGGTGTCGGCGGCTCGATCCAACGCCCGTCAAGCCGGTAACCAGGCCGACTACGGCACGCTTGTCGCCGATGCCGACGGGGTGGTGACCGAGGTGCTCGTTCAGCCCGGGCAGGTCGTCGGCGCAGGGATGGTCGTCGCCCGCCTGGCGCGCGCCGGAAGCCGTGAGGCGGCCGTCGCCGTGCCCGAGACACAGCTGGCGACGCTACCGCGGGCCGGTCGCGCCTTCCTCTACGCCTCCGACGCGCCGATCCAGGCGCAGCTTCGCGAAGTGGCCGGCGTCGCCGATCCCCTGACGCGCACTTTCGACGCCAGGTATGTCCTGAGCCGAACCGACCTGCCGCTCGGCGCTACGGTCACCGTTGAATTGCCCCGCTCCACGCCCCATCAGCAGGAGGTGCCCCTTGGCGCCCTACATGATCCGGGCGCCGGCCCGGGCGTCTGGGTGGTCCAGGCGAACCGCGTTCACTTCCGAAGGGTCGCCGTCGCCAGGCTAGGCGAAGAGACCGCTTCGATCGCCGCCGGCTCGCTGAACGCCGGCGACCGGATCGTGATCCTCGGCGCGCATCTGCTGCGCGATGGCCAGGCGGTTCGTCCGGTCGACGCCGTGGCGGTGCGCCCATGAAATTTCCCAACCTTTCGGCCCTGGCCGTCCGCAACCCGTCGGTCACTCTCTTCCTGATCATCGCCATCCTCGCGGCCGGCGCCTTCGCCTTCTTGAAGCTCGGACGGGCGGAGGATCCGACCTTCACCATCAAGGTGATGACCGTCACGGCGGTCTGGCCCGGCGCGACGGCGCAGGAGATGCAGGATCAGGTCGCCGACCGTCTGGAAAAGCGACTCCAGGAGCTTCGCTACTACGATCGCACCGAGACCCAGGCGCGGCCTGGCGTTGTCTCCATGACCGTCTCCCTGAAGGATTCGACACCGCCCGGCGCGGTCCCCGAGGAGTTCTATCAGGCGCGTAAGAAGCTGGGCGACGAGGCGATCAATCTGCCCCAAGGCGTCATTGGGCCGATCATCAATGACGAGTTCTCGGACGTCTATTTCGGCCTGTTCGCTCTACAGGCGCGGGGCATGTCGCATCGCGACCTCGTTCAGGAGGCCGAAACGCTGCGCGAACGGCTGCTGAGCGTCGAGGGGGTCAAGAAGGTCAAGATCATCGGCGAACAGCCGCAACGCATCTTCGTCGAGCTGTCCTACAAGCGCCTGGCGACGCTTGGCCTGACGTCCGACCAGCTGATCGCCGCCCTGTCCCAGCAGAACCTGCTGTCGGGCAATGCGGAGGTCCAGACCGGGACCCAGTCGGTGAACATCCGCGTCGACGGCGCCTTCGACGGGGTCGAGGCGGTGCGCGCAACGCCGATCTCTGCGGGCGGCCGAAGCTTCCGGCTCGGCGACATCGCCGAGGTCCGTCGAGGATACGAGGATCCCGCCACCTATCTGGTCCGTCACAACGGTGCGCCGGCCTTGGTGCTGGGCGTCGTCATGCGCGAACGCTGGAACGGCACCGTGCTTGGCGAAAGCCTGAAGGACGAGGTCGCCGAAATCCGCGAAAGCCTGCCGGTCGGTCTCACCCTGACGCAGGTCGCCGACCAGTCGAAGAACATCGAAGAGGCCTATGGCGAATTCATGCTGAAGTTCGTCGTGGCGCTGGCTGTCGTCATGGTGGTCAGTCTGATCGCGCTCGGCTTCCGCGTCGGCCTGGTGGTCGCCGCCGCCGTGCCGCTGACCCTCTCGGCGGTCTTCGTCATCATGCTGATGACCGGGCGGGACTTCGATCGCATCACCTTGGGGGCCTTGATCCTGTCGCTCGGACTCCTAGTCGACGACGCCATCATCGCCATCGAGATGATGGTGGTGAAGATGCAGGAGGGCGTTGATCGCGCCGCCGCCGCGACCTTCGCCTGGGGAGCCACGGCCGGCCCGATGCTGACCGGCACCCTGGTCACCGTCATCGGCTTCATCCCCGTCGGCTTCGCCCAATCCGTAGCCGGGGAATACGCCGGCAACATCTTCTGGATCGTAGCCTTCGCGCTGCTGGTGTCCTGGATCGTGGCCGTATTCTTCACGCCGTACCTGGGGGTGAAACTCCTGCCCGCCATCAAGCCGGTGCCTGGCGGCCATGACGCCATCTATGCCACGGCAAGATACGCACGCCTGAGGTCTTGGATCGCCAGATCCGTGGCCCTGCGCGGCCCTGTCTCCATCGCGGTGCTCACGGCGCTGATGATCGCCGGCGTCCTGATGGCCGTCGCGGTGCCCAAGCAGTTCTTCCCCATGTCGGATCGCCCCGAGGTGCTGGTCGAGGTCTCGCTGCCCAAGGGCACGAGCATCACCGCCACCCAAGCCGTGGTCGAGCGGATCGAGGCCGACCTTCGCAAACTGCCTGAAGCACGGTCTATCGATTCCTACATCGGCGCCGGCGCGCCACGCTTCTTCATGTCCCTCAATCCGGAGCTGCCCGACCCCGCGTTCGCAAAGCTGATCGTGCTTACGGACGACCACAAGGCTCGCGACGCCTTGAGTCACGCCCTGGCGGAGCGGATCAACGCCGGCGCCTATCCCGAGGCCCGCGTGCGGGTGAACACCCTTCTGTTCGGCCCCCCGGTCCCATATCCCGTCGCCTTCCGCGTGTCGGGCCCCGATCCGGAGCGGCTGCGCATTCTAGCGGCGCAGGCGGCGGAGATCGTCCGTGCTGACCCGCGGGCGCGCGATGTGAACCTCGACTGGGGTGAGCGCGCGCCGGTCGTCCGGCTCGTATTCGACGAAGATCGCCTGCGCCAGATCGGCCTTAGCCCGGCCAGCGTCTCCCGCCAGGTCAGCGCCCTGATCTCCGGGGCCACCGTGTCGCAGATGCGGTCCGGCGATCGGACGGTGAACGTTGTGGTGCGGGCCGCCGCGGACGAGCGCGCCGGGCTGGCGGGTCTCGAGAACATGACGATCACCACGGCCGACGGGCGCTCAGTGCCGCTCTCCGGCGTGGCGCGTCTGACCCCGCAGTTCGAAGACCCGATCCTCCTGCGGCGGGATCGTCAGCCGACCATCACCGTTCGCGCCGACATCGTTCCCGGGGTCCAGCCCCCCGTCGTCACGGCGGCGATCCTGAAACAAATGGGCGAGTTCACCGCCGCCTTGCCGCCAGGGTACAAAATGGCGACTGGCGGTTCGGTCGAGGAGTCCGCCAAGGCCAATGCGGCCCTGGCGCCGATCTTCCCCTTGATGATTGTGCTCATGCTGACCGTCATCATGGTTCAGACTCGGTCGTTCAAGATGACCGGGCTCGTGTTCGCCACGGCTCCGCTCGGGCTCATCGGAGCCGTGCCGGCCCTGCTCATCACCGGCACGTCCTTCGGGTTCAACGCCATCTTGGGCCTGATTGGACTGGCCGGCATCCTGATGCGCAACACGTTGATCCTGGTCGATCAGATCGAGGCCGAGCGCGCTCACGGGCTCAGCCAAACCGACGCCGTGATCGAAGCGACGGTCCGGCGCGCCCGCCCCGTCCTGCTGACGGCCGTCGCCGCGGTCCTGGCCTTCCTGCCGCTGACCCTTTCGAGCTTCTGGGGCGCGCTGGCCGTCGTTCTGATCGGCGGGACCCTGGTCGGTACGGCGCTCACCCTGCTCTTCCTGCCAGCCCTCTACGCCCTCTGGTTCAGCGAGCGTCCTCGCAAGGCTCAGCCAAGACCCGAAACCCATGGCCCAGTGGATCTGAGACCTTTGTGAGCGTCGGCGCGCCGGCTTCGACGTCTATGCGCTCTCCGAACAGCGCCTCCCCCATGGGGAGGCGCCCCCGCCTCTCGTGGGTTTCGTTTCACCACCCGTCAGGAATATCAGCGCCGCGCGCGCAAGCCTACGGCGAGGAATCGGCTACAGATCCGGCCACACCGCCGTCCAGGGCCGGGAGGGACTTTCGGAGCACGCACACCCCGTACGGCGGCCTACGGCGCCGATTTTCCACGGAGAGCCTATGACGGCTTGGTCGTCGGGGGGCCGCTCGCCATCCCACGCCAAGCTCCGCCGCGCCGCAATCATTTTGGCTCTTGGTAAGGTCGAAAAAAGAAACTAGTGTTCAGAAGCCTCACGAGACAAAGGTTGCATGCTGCGGTCGCAATGCGATGGCCATCACCTTCCGTATCGCCCCGATGAACCTGGAGCTTCCATGCGCGACTACCTGACATTCTACATTGATGGTGCGTGGGTCGACCCCGCCGAGGGCCTGACGACGCTTGATGTCGAGAACCCCGCGACCGAACAGGTGGTCGGTAGGGTCGCCCTGGGCTCGGCCGCTGATGTCGATGCGGCCTGCAAGGCGGCCCGCAAGGCCTTTCCGGCCTGGTCGCAGACCAGCCGCGAGGAGCGCCTGGAGGTCTTGGGCCGCATCCTCGCCGAGTACCAGAAGCGCTTCGGCGACCTGGCCACCGCGGTCACCGAGGAAATGGGCGCTCCGGCGAGCCTAGCGCAACGCGCCCAGGTGCCCGCCGGCATGGGCCACCTGGCCACCGCGATCGAAGTGCTGAAGACCTTCAAGTTCGAGGACGACCGCGGCCCGACGATGATCGTCAAGGAACCGATCGGCGTCTGCGGGCTCATCACCCCCTGGAACTGGCCGCTGAACCAGATCGTCTGCAAGGTGGCCCCGGCGATCGCCACGGGCTGCACCATGGTGCTGAAGCCCTCTGAGGTCGCGCCGTTCACCGGTCAGATCTTCGCCGAGATCATGCATGCGGCCGGCGTGCCGGCGGGCGTGTTCAACCTGGTGCATGGCGACGGCCTCGGCGTCGGCGTGCCGCTGTCCAGCCACCCGGAGGTGGACCTGATCTCGTTCACCGGCTCGACCCGCGCCGGCATCGAGGTGGCCAAGAACGCCGCCCCGACCGTCAAGCGCGTGGCCCAGGAACTGGGCGGTAAGAGCCCGAACATCGTCTTCGACGACAGCGCCTTCGCCGAGGGGGTCGCCCGCGGTGTTCCGGCGATGATGATCAACTCGGGCCAGACCTGCCATGCCCCCACGAGGATGCTCGTCCCCACCCGCCGGATGGACGAGGCGATCACCGTCGCCCGGGAAGCCGCCAACCAGGTCACCGTCGGCGACCCCAATGGCAACGCTCAGATGGGCCCGGTGGTCTCCAAGGTCCAGTTCGACAAGATCCAAAAGCTGATCCAGGCCGGCATCGACGAGGGCGCGACCCTGGTCGTCGGCGGGGTCGGCCGCCCGGAAGGCCTGGACCGGGGCTATTATGTGAAGCCCACCGTCTTCGCCAACGTCACCAACGACATGACCATCGCCAAAGAAGAGATCTTTGGTCCCGTGCTCGTGGTCCTCGGCTACGACACGGTCGACCAGGCGGTCGAGATCGCCAACGACACCGAGTACGGCCTGGGCGCCTACATCCAGGCCGCCGACCTCGAAAAGGCCCGCCAGGTCGCGGCGAGACTTCGCTCGGGACAGGTCTTCATCAACGGCGCATCGAACGATTTCATGGCCCCCTTTGGCGGCTACAAGATGAGCGGCAACGGGCGCGAATGGGGCGACCTCGCCTTCCACGAGTTCCTCGAGACCAAGGCCATCCTCGGCTACGCGCCCGCCCCAGCCGCTGAGTAGGACCTCCAGCGCGCGAACTTCCGCGGCGGCCGCGCCATCGGTTCGCCTCCCCCGCCGATCCTTTCCCCGGCGGGCGCCTCGGCCCGGCCGCACGCCTTGCGGTCGGGCCGCTTTCCCACGGGCCGTTGTCGAGCAAAGGGCAGGGACGCTCGGCGCTGGGCTCGACGGCGGCTCTGCATTCATGGCGCGACCGCACATCGGCCCCGCCACCCCATCGCCGTCGAGGGATGCCCCTCTGCGCGCAAGACGTCAGGAGTCAAACGGTGAAGGCATATCAAGTGGTCGAATTCGGCGCCCCGATCCTCGCGAACGAGGTCGCGGATCCGTCGCCGAGCGCCAGCCAAGTCGTGGTCAAGGTCGCATCCTGCGGCCTCTGCCATTCCGACCTGCATTTCCATGAAGGCCACCTCAGCCTTGGCGGCGGGCAGAAGCTTCCCCTCCCGGCGATCGGGGCCCCGACACCGTTGACAATGGGCCACGAAATCTTCGGCCATATCGCCGCCTATGGGCCCGACGCCGGGCTCTCGCAGACCGACATCGGCCGTTCGGTGATCGTGTACCCTTGGATCGGTTGCGGCGGTTGCCAGGCCTGCCTCGACGGCCGCGACAACGAATGCGCGAAACCCGAGAACCTGGGTCTGCACCGATCCGGCGGTCACGCCGAGAAAGTGGTCGTGCGGGATCCGAAATTCCTTATCGACGCCAGCGGGATCGACCCTGACATGGCCGGCGTCTATGCGTGCTCCGGGCTCACCGCCTATTCGGCGCTGGCGAAATTGCCGCGGAAATCTGGTTGGGTCGCGATCGTGGGCGTCGGCGGGGTGGGACTGATGGCGCTCGCCCTGGCGAAGGCCATGGGGTTCGAAAAGGTGGTCGCGGTGGATGTGGATGATGCGAAACTTCGCCTCGCCACGGAAAGTTACGGCGCCGACCTGGCGATCAACAGCCGCTCGGAAGACGCGATCGAAGTGCTCAAGGCGAAGACCGGCGGCGTGAGCGGCGTGATTGATTTCGTGGGTGCGGACGCCACCGTCCAACTGGCGCTGGGATCGCTCATCAACGCTGGCGTCTATGTCGCCGTGGGCCTGTTCGGCGGCACGCTTCAAGTCCCGGTGGCGGCCTTGGCGTCGCGCCAGCTCACCCTGAGAGGTTCGTTCGTCGGCACGCCGGCGGAGTTGCGCGACCTGATCGACCTGGTGCGAAAGGGGGACGTCAAGCCGATCCCGTTCCGCCGCGCTCCGATCAGCGAGATCAACGCCGACATGGCCGCGCTCAGCGCCGGCAAGATTCAGGGGCGGGTCGTCCACTTCCACGCAAACGGGACGCCGGCCGCCTAGCCGGGACGCTCGAACTACTCTTAGGCGATCGGGCGGACCGCCGCGCAGCGCGCGGCGGTCTGAGCCCCTCAATAGGGGTCCATTCAACATGGATGTTGCGGGCAAAATCGTGGTGGTGACGGGCGCCGCCGAAGGCATTGGCGCCGCGCTCTGCCGCCGCTTCGCTCAAGCAGGCGCCGCCAAGGTGGTGGCCGTCGATCGCAACGGCGAGGGTGCGAGGGCCGTGGCCGCCGAGCTTGGCGGCGATGCGGTCAGGCTTGACGTCACCAACGGCCCGGAACTCGAGGCCGCGGTCGCGGACATCGAGGCGCGCTACGGCCGTATCGACCTGTTCTGTTCCAATGCGGGCGTCGGCGGCGGCGACCCTGACAAGCAAAGCGCCGCCTCGTCTGCTGACGACGTCTGGGAGCGCGCGTGGAGGGTCAATGTCATGGCCCATGTGCATGCCGCCCGAGCGGTGACGCCAGGCATGGCCGCGCGAGGGAGCGGCTATATCCTCAATACGGTTTCGGCCGCGGGTCTGCTTTCCCAGATCGGCGGCGCTGTCTATTCGACGACGAAACACGCTGCGGTCGGCTTTGCGGAATCGCTCGCGATCACCCACGGCGATCAGGGGATAAAGGTCTCGATCCTTTGCCCTCAGGGCGTCGATACGGCGATGCTGCGCGAGGGCGACGCCTCATCCCAACCTCAAAACCTCGACGGCGTGCTCACCCCGGAGGACGTTGCGGAAAGCGTCATGGAGGGCTTGGCGGCCGAAACCTTCTTGATCCTGCCGCACGCCGTCGTGGAGACCTATATGCGGCGAAAGGCGGGCGACTACGACCGTTGGCTGGGCGGCATGCGCAGGCTGCGCGGCAAGATGTTGAGGCCTCAATAGGTTCGGCGACAATCGCTCCAGACAACAAGCAGCGTTGCAATACGAAACCCCAAATGAGGTCGCCTGTTCGCGGCCATCGACAAGGACGCCATGACCAAGATCACCTACCTCGAGCACGACGGCGCCGCACATGTCGTGGATGTCACGCCCGGCCTCTCCGTGATGGAAGGCGCGACGAAGAACAACATACCCGGGATCGACGCCGACTGCGGCGGGGCCTGCGCATGCGCGACGTGCCACGTCTTTGTCGACCCCGCCGACCTCCATCGGACGGGCGGGCGCAGCGAGATGGAACAATCGATGTTGGATTTCGCCGAAGGCGTTCAGGAGAACAGCCGACTGTCCTGTCAGATCAAGGTCAGCGACGCCCTGGAAGGTCTCACAGTGACCATGCCGGAGAACCAGCACTGACCCGCGCCATCGTCGGGTCAGATAAAAATGGCCACCGACCGGCGCATCGCGATCACGGGCGCGCCCAGATCGTTCCACAAGGTCATGCGCTGCGTCGAGCATCCATGCCCTGATTGAGCTGAGCATTCGGCCAACCACCTGCCCGAGGCGCTCGCGGGTGCGTCCGTCGGCATGTCCAGGGTCAGATCATGGTGCTGAACGGCGACTTTTGCGGGAACAGCACCGTAGAGCCCGCTGGCGGCGCGTCCGCCAACGCGACCAGGCCAGGCAGGCACGCATTGGCGACGGCCTCCTTGCGCCGCAGCCACGCCTGCATCATCGGGCCCGCGCCCGAGGTGCGCGGGCGCGCGCCGCCGGCGAGCCTCATGTCGAAGTGATGTGAGGCGGCGGGTCGTCCAAGAAACGTGAAAAGCTCGGGACAGGCGTCCCAGGCCGCCACCTTGGGCGCCGCGACATCGAGATGGTCCAGGACGGAATTCCGACCTTCACCGAAGGCAAGCGCGCCCCGCGCGGCCAAACCCGCCTCTCCCGTCAAGTCAACGCCGACGAACCCAGTGAACCGTCCGCGGCGCAGCACGCTCGGTTGGATTCTCAGCGTTCCGGTGGCCGGTCCGACCAGCGCGACCTGGGCCGAGCGGAGGGGCGGACGGTTCGCTGTGCTCCGCTGAGCGCCCTCCAAACCCATAGCTGCGGTGAGGCCCCATAGGCTGTCCGTCCCTGAAGCCAATCGTCGGGCGACTCGACCGAGAAGAGAGCGTTGGCCGCCGTCACGGCGGACAAAAGGGATGCAAACCGAGTCACAGGTTGGATGCTCGTCGCCTTCGACGGAAGGGGTGAAACCCCTCCCTGTGCGCCATCGTCGCGCCATCGAACGCGACGCGCCAGCGCCCTGAATTCGCTATCAGAAACACCCATGACCATCGATTAAAATGTCAAAATCCTATTGACTACCCATGCTCGCCACATGGTCAAATTCGTCATTATTGTCAGCAATATAAGGCATATTTTCAAATCAAAAGCGCTCAGATAATCCGAAGATTATCCATACTAAGTTCGTTTTTTTAACTAGACTCACGCTGATTTTTCCCATCTCCCTCAGGCAACAAAAAAGGGAGGGAAACCATGTCGGATTCAAAATGCTACGCATGCGCAGCTGCGCCCGCCGATTTGCGCTGGCGCCGCCTACGCTGGGCCGCCTTAGCCGGCGTGTCCGTGGCCGCCTTGATCGCGCCTTACGCCAATGCGGCGGACGCCTCGGCCGGGCCCAGCAATGTGGTCGAGGAGCTCATTGTCACGGCGCAGAAGCGTGAGGAGAGCATCAACAGCGTCCCGATGTCGATCACCGCCGCGTCCGGCGAACAACTCGCCCGCCAAGGCATCAGCGAGCCGCGCGACCTGGTGAAACTCGTCCCCGGCTTCACCTTCGCTCAGTCGAACACCTCTTCGCCAATCTACACGCTAAGAGGCATCGGCTTCGTCGACATCAGCGTCGGCGGGCGACCGACGGTCAGCATCTATACGGATGAAGCCCCGATTCCGTTCGCCATCGAGACGCGGGGAACCAGCCTCGACGTCGAGCGCGTCGAGGTGCTGAAGGGGCCGCAGGGCACATTGTTTGGGCAGAACGCCACGGGGGGCGCGATCAACTTCGTCGCGGCCAAGCCCACCGACTTCTTCAAGGCGGGCGCCGACGTCAGCTACGGCAGGTTCAACACCATTGAGGCCGGCGGCTTCGTCAGCGGCCCCATCACCGATACGCTGCTCGCCAGGGTCGCCGTCCAGCGCAAGTACAGCGACGATTGGCAAAAGAGCTATACGCGTAGCGACGGCAACGGCCGCGAGGACTTCAGCAACGGCCGCGTGCTCCTAGACTGGAGGCCGACGGACAATTTCAGAGCGCAGCTGAACGTCAATGGCTGGATTGACCGCTCCGACACGCAGGCCACGCAGCTCATCGCCATCGAGCCGACGAACCCCGCCGTCGCCGCGGCGCTCCTTCCGCAACTCCTCGCCTACCCGCTGTCGCCCGAGACCCCGCGCGCGGCGGACTGGACGCCGAACCGGAGTCTCGCCCGCAAGAACAAGTTCTTCCAGACCAATCTGCGGCTCGACTACACGCTGCCGAACGAGATGACGCTCACGTCGCTCACCTCCTACAACCGCTTCACGCTCCGCCAGCCCATGGATGTGGACGGAACGTCGCTGAGGAACCTCGACCTGTTGACGATCGGCCATATCAACGCGATCTCGGAAGAGCTGCGTCTGGCCGGCGACCTGTTCGGTCGGGGCCACTTCGTGGTCGGCGCCAGCTATGCGAACGACAAGGTGCTGCAGAGCGACTTCGCCAACATGCATGAGACCTCGCTGGGAACCCAATTCGTCTTCTTCGGACTCCCCAGGTTCGAAACCTTGCGCTCACAGGATGACCAGCGCGCCGTAACACGCGCCGTCTTCGCCAGCGTCGACTACGATCTGACATCGACAGTGACGCTCAACGCCGGCGCCCGCTACACCAAGATGAAGGATGACTTCAACGGCTGTTCCGGCGACACGGGCGACGGGAGTCTCGCATCCGTTTTCGGCCCCTTCTGGAACATCCTGCGGGCCGGCAAGGGGCTGCCGCCCAACAACCCCGCCGTCCAGGTCGGCGGCTGCGCCACCGCCGATGAGAACTACGCGCCGGTGTTACCGAGGATCTCCAGCACCTTGAAGGAGGACAATGTCTCCTGGCGCGCCGGCGCCGAGTGGAAACCCATGGACCGCACGCTGATCTATGCGAACGTCAGCAAGGGCTACAAGGCGGGAGGTTTCCCGATTACGGGCGCCACCCAGGCGCTGCAATTCTTCCCCGCGACACAGGAATCCGTCCTGGCCTACGAGGTGGGCTTCAAGGCGACGCTCCTGGAGCAAACGCTTCAGCTCAACGGCGCGACGTTCTACTATGACTACCGGGACAAGCAGATTCTCGGGCGCTACGTGGACCCGGTCCTTGGCCCGCTGTTCCGGCTGGTCAACGTCCCGAAATCCGACGTCCGCGGAGCCGAGCTTCAGGCCGTCTGGGCGCCGGTGCGCGGCCTGACGATCAACACGGGGGTCTCCTACATCAATTCGCGTGTCCTAGGCGGGTACTCGAATTTCGATGAGCATGGACAACTCACGAGCTTCGATGATGAAGCCTTCCCCAACACGCCGAAGTGGCAGATCGTCTCGGACGTGAACTACACTTGGAGCCTCACCGACAATCTCGAGGGCTTCGTCGGCGGCGGCGCCACCTATCAGAGCGCCTCAAACAGCCAGCTTGGCGAACTGCCCCTGCTCCGCACCAAGGCCTACACCCTGGTCGACCTGCGGGCGGGCGTTGAGACGACTGACGGCAGGTGGCGGGTCTCCGCCTGGGGCCGCAACATCTTCGACACCTACTATTGGTCGGCGGCCACCCACACCAATGACACCACGGTGCGGTTCGCCGGCAAGCCGGCCACCTATGGCGTCGCCCTCACCTACCGGTTCGACTAGGGTCCGTCCTCAATTGGACAGGCGTGATTGATGGGTTGCGAATTCAAGGCTCCTGGAAGGGAGCCTTGAGAGCCCCGCCGCCAGCCGGGACCGCTGAACGGGACGAAGATCGACGCCAACCTGATCGGCCTCCTCACCTCGATAGCGCAGGCGTGCGACGGTCTCGACGCTGAGGACCTCGCCTGGAGCCTCGAGCGGACGCCGCAACCGGCTCCGGCCGCCTAGTCCAGGCAGGTGCGCTCAACGCGCGTCGCGCCCCAGGATCTCGATGGCGACATTAGGTGCCAAAACACCACTATAATTTGCCCAAGGCGCCGATTGGCGCTGAAAATGTCGAATGAATTCGGCTACAAGTAAGTGTCAAACTGGCATCAATATCAGAGGTTGGAGGCGCGCAACGTGGGATCAATTGGTCACCCAACCACGTTTTGGGCTCGCCGCCTCGCAGCCTCGGCGCCGAGCGTCGACGATCCCCTCGCGCGGATTCCAAAGCACGTCTCCGGCGCCGCAGGATGACCGTGTCTCGGGTATTGCGCTCAGCTCGTAAGCCGAAGGGACGCGGCCCCGAACGCCGCGAGGAAATTCTCGTCGCCACCTTCCGTCTGTTAAGCGAGTTCGGCACAGGCGCCGTTTCGACTCGGATGATCGCGGAAGCGTCGGGGGTCTCGCAACCGACGCTTTACGCCTACTTCTCAAGCAAGGAGGAGATCGTCACGGCTCTGCACGCGCGAGCGCTCCGAGCCTTGAGCGACCAAATGCGCCTCACGTCGGAGCTCGCGCACCCCTCCCTTGCGGACCTTCAGCGGAGTCTTCGCGCCTTCGTCGATGTCGGACTTCAGAATCCCGACGGCTATCGGCTGGCCTTCATGTCGGAGCGTCCGCAAGGCCGCGGAGGCGCGCGGAATGGAACTTCGGTGGATCTCGGCGACTGCTATCTGCGATTGCTTGGCCTCGTGGAGACCCTGCATGGCCAAGGTCTGCTCGTGCAGACTGGCCCCACCAATGTTGCGCAAAGCTTGTTCGCCGGCGTTCACGGGCTCGTATCGCTGATGATAGCTCGACCGGCCTTCGGCGCCGGCGATCGGGAACGCCTCATCGCCGCTCACCTCCGCATGCTCACGGCAGGCGTAGCCTACGCGCCTTGATGCGCCGCTCCGCTCGACTTGGCCCGTTGGTGAGGTCCCAATAGGCTTCGGGTCCGCGCCTAGACGCCGACCTCCTTCATTGAACACGCTGAATCAGCAAGCCTCGCCTTATCCACCCGCCGCCGCGAGAGGATGAGCTGTTTTCCCATCATGAACTCCGGGGGCGCATTGATCGCTTCAACTGACTGGATCTGGTCGCCCTTCAGGTGGAATACGGCAAAGCTCGCCGCGGATGGGTCGCCGCGCACGATGATCTCGTCGGCGTCGAAGGCGTAGCCGGCGATCTGGAGTTTCACGTCGAACTGGTCGCTCCACTGCCACGGGCATTCGCCGTTCGGACGCGGGCGGCCGGTGATGGCGCAGGCGGCCTGCCTGGCCTGCTCCAAGGCGTTCGGCACGCTCTCCATGCGGAACATGCGCGCGTAGATCGGCATGGGACGACGGGCGACATCGCCGATCGCGAAGACGCTGCGGTCGGTAACTGAGCGGGCGTCGAGATCGACGACCACCCCATCGGCGCACTCCAGCCCCGCAGCATTGGCGAGCTTGTCGTTAGGCGCGGCGCCCACGCCGACGACGACGGCGTCGCAGACGATCAATCGCCCATCGGCGAGCTTCACGCCGGTCACCTGGCCGCCGCGGCCCTCAAGAGCCACGACCGAGCACCCGAGTTCGAAAGCGACCTGGTGCTTCTGATGATGCTCGGTGAAAAAGTCCGACAGGGTCTCACAGGCGACCCGGGCGAGGATGCGCGCCTCGCGTTCCACCACCACCACCTCGGCGCCCAGCGCCCGGCCGGATGCGGCGACCTCCAGCCCGATATAGCCGCCGCCGATGACGGCCAGTTTCTTCCCCGGCCCTATCTGGGCCTTGAGCGCTTCGGCGTCGGCCGCCGTGCGCAGGGACAGGACACCCGAAAGGTCCCCGCCCTCGACTGGCAGGGTCAGCGCGCGAGCGCCTGTCGCCAGGATCAAGAGATCGTACGCGACGGTTTCCCCGTCGGACAGCCTCACGGCCTTGTCGTTGCGATCGAGGCTCACGGCTTCAACGCCCGGACGGAAATCGATCCCATTGTCGGCGTAGAAGGCGAGCGGCTTCAGCGCCAGGGAGTCGGCGTCGGCCTCGCCCTTCAGCCAGGCCTTGCTGAGCGGCGGGCGCTGGTAGGGCGCGATCGCCTCGTCGCCAATCAGGGTGATCGCCCCCTTGTGGCCGTATTGCCGAAGCAAGGCCGCCACCGCACCACCGGCGTGGCCCGCCCCGATGATCGAGACACGCTGCGGGGCGTTGCTCACTGGACGCCTCCTGATCTTGGGCCAGTCTTCATTTCGCTCGGCGCGCCGCTATTGAGCGGCCGGCGCCACCTGCCGTGCGAGCGGAGGCCGGCGGCGCCCGCTCACCAACGCTCGCCAGCGGGCCGGATCTCGTGCTCGAAGGTCCAGGCGTCCGTCGGCTGCTGGTGAAGCGCCCAATAGGCCTCGGCCACCGCCGCCGGACGCATCAGGACACGATCGGGCACGGGACCGTCGCCGGCGGCCTGACGCATGCGCTCGCGGACCCAGGCGGTGTCCACCCCTGAATCGATCACCAGGTGGGCGACGTGGATACCCTGCGGGCCAAGCTCTCGCGCGGCCGACTGAGCCACGGCCCGGAGCCCGAACTTGGCGCTCGCGAAAGCCGCGTACCCGACGCCGCCCCGCAGGCCGGCTGTCGCCCCGGTGAAGAAGATCGAACCCGCGCCCCGCGGGAGCATGTGCTTGGCCGCTTCCCGGCCGCTCAGGAAGCCGGCGAAGCAAGCCATCTCCCACACCTTCCGGAAGACGCGCGAGGTGGTCTCCACGAGCGGAAAGTTGACGTTCGCCCCGATATTGAAGATCGACGCCTCGATGGGCGCCGTGCGTTCGGCCTCCTCGTAGAAGGCGATCATCTGGTCCTCGTCACGCGCATCGAGCCCCCTGGCCACGACGCGGCCGCCGGCGGCCTCGATCTCGGCCTTCAGCGGATCGAGTTTCTCCGCCTGGCGGCGACCGACAAAGACCGTGTAGCCCTCCGCCGCGAATCTCTTGGCGATCTCTCCGCCGATGAAGTCTCCCGCCCCGACAACCACCGCCGTGGCGTTGCGGGAAGGCCTCTCTGAACTGGATGAGCCGGACATTTTTCGATCCTGTTGCTGGCGCGCTGAGCGGACGATCGCCCAGCTGGCGCGACGCCCCCTGAGAGCGACGACGAGACATCTATGTGAGTTCTTTTTTAAAACTCGTCAAGCGCTCTTGCCGCTTCCCGGGCATGCCGAATTGCGTCGAAAGACCGGCCGCTGCGAGACGTGAAGGGGCCAGCCTGATCCGCCGGTCGCTAGCGACGGCCTTCACTGGGACGCCGGCGTGGCCTGCAAGCCCATTGCGGGTTGAAGGGTACGCTGGAGGTGCGCTGCAGAGCGCGCGCCGGTCAATGCACGGAGGCGGCGCGATGGGGCGACGCGGCGCCGAGGGTATCGACCTCGGCGGTCACTATTTCCTTCAGAACCGGCGTCACCGCAGCTGACAGCAAAGGTCCGATCGCTTCCGGACAATCTAGGCGACGACACAGACAGATCACGCCGTTGGCTACGGCCCAAAGCGCCCTCGCGCCGGTCTCGACGCGCGCCCGATCATCGGGAGAGCGCCCCATGAAGGCGACGAGCGCAGTCTCGAGTTCGCGGAGACAGGCCGCGTCGAGTTCGCGGCCCAGCGCCCAGATCTTCTCCGAGCCCTGCACGCCCGTCCCGGCGAGAAGGAGCTCATAGACGTCAAGGTTCTGCAGCGCCCACGCCGTGGTGGTCTCAAGGATTGCGAATGCGTGGCCCATCGGGCCCGACGCCTCACGCTCAAGCGCGCCCAACCTCGCCTTCAGGGCGGTCACCTTCAGCTCACAGGCGGCCAGGACGAGGCCTTCCTTTCCGTCAAAGTATATGTAGACGGCGGCCGCCGACACCCCCGCTTCCGCACCGATGCTTCGCACCGTCGCGGCTTCGAAGCCGACCTGCTCGAACACCTGCAGAGCGGCGCGGAGGACCCCCGCCCTTCCGACGGGCGGTTCGCTTGATCGGGGGCGTCCACGAGGAGGGCCTGGGCGTCGCAAGGCAGGGTTCAAGCGGCTCGACCGAGCGCGATGTAGCGCTCCAGATGGTGGTCCACGTCGCCCAGCAGGTGATCCAGCATGATCAGCCGTTTCACGTAGTGCGAAAGAGGCAGCTCCCAGGTCATCCCGATGCCGCCGTGCAGCTGGACGGCTTCCTCAGCCACGAGAGCGGCCACGCGTCCAAGGGTGTATTTCGCCGCTGAGAGGGCCCGCTCGCGGGAGACGCGCGGCCCGCCGAAGGCGGCCACGGCGTTGGTCAGTGCCGATCGCGCCTGCTCGATCTCGATCAACACGGTGGCCATCCGGTGCTGTAGGGCCTGGAAGCTGCCGATCGGCTGCCCGAACTGCTTGCGGGTGCGCAGGTATTCGGCCGTCATGTCCTTGACGACATCCAGGGCGCCGACGCCGTCGGCGCACAGGGCGACAACGCCCGCCCCCGTGGCCTTCTCGATCACCTCGAAGGCTCCGCCCGCCACACCCAGCAACCGATCGGCTCCGACCTCCACCTGGTCCAGCAAGACCTCGGCGCTGCGCGCGCCGTCGACGCCCACATAGCCCCGGATCGAGAGCCCGGGCGCCCCGGCCGGCACGAGAAAGAGGGACACGCCCAGTTCGTCGTCGGGCGCGCCGGACGTGCGAGCTGAAACGATGAACTGGTCGGCGGCGTCGCCATAGGACACCACCGCCTTCGCGCCGGAGAGACGCCAGCCTCCGGCGCCCGCCGCGGCCGTCGTCTCGACCCGGCCGAGCTCATAGCGGCTTCCGGGTTCCTGGTGCGCGAAGGCGATGACGGCGTCACCGCCGATGATCGCCTGCAGCAGCGCCTCCGCCTGCTCGCCCCCGACGCTCGCCAGGCAGCTCCCCGACAACAGGCTCGCCAGAAACGGCCCCGCGACCGCGCCGCTTCCCAGCGCCTCGAAGACTGCGGCGATGTCGTCGGGTCCGCCGCCATAGCCGCCGAGTTCCGGATCGAACAGCGCGCCCAGCGCGCCGAGCTCGGCCAACTGCCGCCAAGCCTCGATGCTGTAGCCGGGCGCGGCGCTGGAAAGTCTCATGCGCGCCTCGAGCGGATAGCGCTCGGCGACGAAACGACGGAGCGTGTCGGCCAGCATCCGCTGGTCGTCTGTAGGGTTGAAGTCCATGGCTGGTGTTCCGCTCAGAGCTTGAGGATGGCCTTGGTGATGATGTTGCGCTGCACTTCGTTCGAACCGCCGTAGATCGTGAGCTTGCGGCTGTTGAGGTAGGCCGGCGTCACCCCAGGGGCGTAATCAGGTCCCACGGGCTCGGCGTTGGAGCCGGGCGCCAGACTCTCGGGCTGGTACGGAAGCGCATAGGGTCCGAGAGCGCGTCGCATGAGGCTCCGAATTTCTTGGTGAACCTCCGTGCCCTTCACCTTGAGCATCGAACTTTCAGCGCCGGGCGCGCCACCTGCCGCGGCGGCGGCGACCACGCGCAAGGTGGTGGTCTTGAGGTTCTCCAGCTCGATCTCGGCCCGCGCGATGCGCGCGGCGAAGAAGGGATCTTCGGCCAAGGGTCGCCCCCCCTTGGTCTCGGTTCTCGCGACGTCCTTGAGCAGACCGAGCGCGGCCACCGAGGCGCCCACCATGGCCATGCTGGTGCGCTCATAGGTCAGCAGATACTTGGCGTAGGTCCAGCCCTGGTTCTCCTCGCCGATCAGATTGGCCACAGGGGCGCGGGCGTCGGTGAAGAAGACCTCATTGACCTCGTGGTCGCCGTCCAGGGTGATGATCGGCCGAACCTCGACACCCGGTTGATCCATGTCGACCAGAACGAAGGAAATCCCCTCCTGCCGCTTGCCGGTGTTGGCCGTGCGCACCAGGCAGAAGATCATGTTCGCGTGTTGGCCGAGGCTGGTCCACGTCTTCTGTCCATTGATCACGTACTCGTCGCCGTCGCGAACGGCCGTGGTCTTGACGGCCGCAAGGTCAGATCCGGCGCCCGGCTCGGAATATCCCTGGCACCACCAGTCGTCGCCGCTCAGCATTCGCGGCAGCCAATAGGCCTTCTGGGCCTCCGTCCCGAACTTGATGAGCACCGGAGCCAGCATATTGAGCCCGAACGCAACGGTCGGCGGCGCGTGGGCCAGCGACTTTTCGTAGTCCCAGATGTACCGCTGGGTGACCGACCAGCCTTGGCCGCCATGCTCCTTCGGCCAGTGGGGCGCGAGCCAGCCGCGGGTGCTGAGGGCGGCTTGCCAGGCCTCGGTCTCGCCTTTGCTGAGATGCTTGCCCAGCCTCACCCTTTGGGCGAGGTCCGGAGGCAGCGTTTCCGCGAGGAATTTTCGCACCTCCTGACGGAGGGCCTCGTCTTCGGCGCTAAAGGTGAGATCCATTTCCTCATCCCGATCGGCGCAGACCCGAAAAAATTCGAGGCCGCTTCATTGTTAAGTGCTATTTTCCTACCTTATTGGCATGGATAGAATAAACCTTCAACAGCCTCTTTGGCCATATTTTCCGACGTTTTCTCTGCAGCCTACGGAGGCCGACCGCCCCCGGACATTGAAAGTTAGTTCTCTTTTGTAATTACTCCCTATCGATCGGGCCGGATGGAACCATGCGATGCAGTCCTGGACAGGAAGAGACCCCGCGGACGCAGCTTCTGCGCCAGATGGCGGAGTCCAGTAACGCCGGTGGCGTTGCCGCCGCCGAAGGGCCTTGAGGGGTGCAGGTGCAAGAGGAGCTCGCCGCCATCGTCGCGCAACTGGCCGGCGACCTGGCCGCGGTGATCGCGCTCGAAAGCGACCCGGCGCTGCAGGCCTGGCTGAGGTCTCAAGTGGGCGCGCGCGATCTCGAGCCCGTCCATGTCCGGGTCGGGTCATCTGAGATCTGGGCTCTTTTGGACGCCCGCGGAGCGGTTCTGGTCCGCCAAGCGCCGCCGTTCGGGGCTCGGTTCGACCTGTTCACGGAAGTCCGGCGAGATCCTGCGCTCCTGTCCCGGCTTCACGCCGGCATCCGCCGGACCGGCGCGAAAGTGCGGGCCGAAGCGCTGCTGGCCTTCCTGTTCGACAGCGCGAAGGATCCCGCCCGCCGGACGATGAGTGAACTCCTGCGCTGGGCGCCGCTGCTGGAACAGACCGCATACCGCTTCGTGGCGGCCAGTATCGGCAGCCTCCAAACAATGCGCCGAGACATCTACACCTCAACCGAAGCCCCCGGGCCGATGTGGCGCCGAAGGTTGCAGGCCTACTGGCGGCTGGCGCTGGCAAGCAGCCATCTCAATCTTGTGGCGACCTCCGAGGCGGCTCGTGGCTGGCTCGTCGACATGTCGAACAGCTTCGAATGGATCGAATGGACCCCGAGCCTGTGCCTTGTGCAGGAGCGTTCCCTGTGGTTCGGCGCCGTCGCGGCGCGAAGCGTGACCGCGTTCGGTGACGCCGTGGTCGAAAAATACCTCCGCGCCCTGGCGCTCGCGGACCAGCCGATGCGCGTGTTCGACGCTGCGTTCGCCCTTTTGGCCATCGCTTTTGATGATCCGGGCGTCGCTCCCGCAATTCGGCCCGCGCTCGTCGCACAGGCGCAAGCCTTCCGACGCCAAGGCGGGCCGTACGGGCCGCTGCAGGCGAACATGCTGGAAAACGCCCTCACCTGCTTGGCGGATCCGGAAGCGGCGGATCGAGCCTTCCTCAAGGCCGTGGGCGCGCTGGGACAAGCACTTGAGCAAGGCCGAGGTCTGCTCGGCCGCGCGGCCGTCCGCCTGGACCTGACGACACAGATCGATGCGGCCGGCTATCTTGGGTTCCTGAGCTTGCCGCGCCTCCTGGGAACACCCCTCCTCGACCTCTATCCCGGAGGACCCGTTCAGCTCTCCGCGTCAGGCCTGCCCCCGTCGGAGATCGCGGCGCATCTGGCCCAGGCTTTCAGCGGCGCGTCCCGCAGCCCGCTCAAGGTCCACTGACCGGCGAGCGCCGGCCCCAAAGGCTACTCATCGAATGAGCCCTGGGCCACGCTCCACCGATCGGGCGACGGCGATGCGGAAAACACCGCTCATCCAATACGGCCTTGATCATCTGACGAACCTCTGTCAGTTCTTTTTTCATACTATAAGGTCGCCACGCGCTGACAGATCGCAGGCCGTCGTTGAAACGCGTAAACACTGGGAGATCTTCGATGAAATACTATCTTTGCAAATACATCCCACCCCGCGCTGATTTCTTGCCGACGATGAGCGGCGACGAACGCACCTGGATGCGGCAGCACGGCGCCTACATGGACGACCTGCTCGAGAAAGGGGTGATCGTCGCCCACGGGCCGGTGATGGATCCGGCGGGCGGCTATGGGGTGTCGCTCTATCAGATCGCCGATGACGGCGACATCGCGGCCTACACGTCGCAGGACCCGATTGTGAAGAACGGCGCAGGCCATTACGAGCACTACCCGATGCTGCAGCTGCATTCACGCGGGTGAGGCCGACGGCCGGCAAGCAAGACCGCTGGCCTGCTAGGCTAGCGGCCTGATCGCAAGAGCCTCCAGGCGATCGTCGATGACCGCGACAGCACGCGCAAGCGGTCTGGGCGCCCGTATCGTTCGGCCAAAGGCGGACGGTCCGCACACGGTCGCGGTCGTGGGCGCCGCCTGGGTCGCAACGCCAAGGGGGGGGGGGGGGGGGGGCCCGGCCCCCCCCCCCCCGACGGAGTCCGCCGTCCGGAAATGACGAACCAGTCTAGCGGGGCGTCGTGATCGGATCCGCATGCCGATGCACGAGGGCCCAGGCCTCGCCCTCCAACCGGTAGACGCTGGTGACCCGCAGGGCCACCGGCGACGCGACGTCCGTGTTCCCGGGCCTTTCGCCGTGTTCGACTTCGACCACGACGGCAAGATTGTCGGTCAGGTATGTCGCGATGTGATCGGCGTCGGCCGCGCCGCCGCCGTCCATGCGGGCGGCTGCACGGCCCAAGGCCGCCTCGACGTTCTCGCGGCCTTGGGCGAACGGGCCGAACGGATTGCCCCAGGTCACATCGTCGCGCTCGGAGAGCAGCGCCATGTAGCCGCTGCAGTCGCCCTTCAACATCGCGTCGAGCGCAGCATGGTTCAGCGCGATGGCCTGTTCGAGCGTCCTTGCGGTCATGTCGTTCTCTCCGAGCCGGATCGTTTGGGCGCCGGACGCTTGGACCCCATGGCCCCGTCATCTAGGCGCCGCCAGGCGTCAGCTTCTCGAAACTAAAGGACGACGACGCGGTCGGATGGTTTGTGGGCGTAGAGGTCCTCGACCAGCCCCGCCTGGCCGGCCAGCACGGCGCGCGGGTTCACATTGCCTTTGTCGGTGACTTCGCCGGCGCCCAGGGAAGGCGGCTTGGTGAGAACGGCGAAGGCTCGGACGCGGCGGGTCGCCCCGGCGTTGGCGGCGTTGTAAGCTCGTAGGTCGTCGGCGATGCGCCCGCGGAGCGCCGCTTCCAGACCCTCCCCGTCCAAGCCTTCGAGCGCCAAGTCCGCCCGGAGCGTCGGCGCCGCCCAGACCAGAAGTCGAACATCATCGCGATCCTGGCCGGCGACGACCGCCTCGGCGATGGACGGCGCCGCTGCGATCACCGTTGATCGAAGTTCGCCGGTGATGACCCAAGATCCGTTCGTCAGCTTGAAGTTCTCGCTCAGGCGACCGGCGAACCGCAGACCCGCCCGCGGATCGCGCGGATCGACGAAGGTGACCGCATCACCCACCTTGTAGAAGCCCTCTTCGTCAAAGGCGGCTTCGTTGAGATCCGGGCGGCCAAGATATCCGGGCATGACATTTGGGCCCCGCGCGCGGATCTCGTAGCGATCTCCTGCGGGAACCAGCTTCACCTCCACGCCCGGATGCGGCAGGCCGATCTCGCCCCGCCCTTCACAGGCCCAGTAGGTGCTGCAGATGCCGGGCGCGGTCTCCGTCGTTCCGTACCCCGAGGTGACCGCGATGGGGCCGCCCCGCGTCGCGAGCGACTGCGCCTGAAGGCGCTCCCAGGTATCGCGCGGAAGCGCGGCGCCGGCGTAGAGCACCCTGCCGATACGCCTGAAGAAGCTCGCCCGCAGCTCCTCGTCCTGGTCCATCGCCTCGACGAGCATCTGGATGCCGGCCGGAACGTTCTGGACGAAGGTGACGGATATCTCCCTCAGGTTGCGGATGGTCCGGCCGATGAGCTCTGGCGTTGGGCGTCCATCGTCGATGTAAAGCGTGCCGCCGCTGCGCAGGATTCCATGGAGCGTGTTGTTTCCGCCCATGGTGTGGTGCCACGGCATCCAATCGACCACCACGGGCGTATCCTGCTCCCGAAGGAGCAGGCTCGCGCTGTGGATGGCGCTGCAGAGCATGCGCTGCGTCTGAGGCACGCCCTTCGGGGTCCCGGTGGACCCCGAGGTGAACAGAATCTTGGCCACACTGTCTGGGCCGATGCCGCACAGACGAGCATCCACCTCGGCCGTGGCGTCATCCATCTCAAGGGCTGCGAAGCTGGTGGCCGTAGCGTCCGGCTCAACGCTCACCCATTCCGCGTTCGCCAGGCCGGGAATCGTCCGGACCCGGTCCAGGCCTCGCGTGGACTGCACGAACACCATCGCCGGCTTGAGAATACCTGCGATTTCAGCAAGGCGTCCCAACCCCTCGGGATGCAGACTATAGGCCGGGGAGATGGGCGCCACAGGCACGCCGGCCGTCATGGCGGCGAAGGTGATCAACGCATGCTCGATGGAATTGCCCGTAAGGACCGCGATCGGCTGGTCCTGCGTCAGGCTCCGCGCCAGCAACGACTGGGCGATGGCGCGCACGCGTCGCCAGGCGTCGGCGTAGGTGAGGCGCCGCCACTCGCCGGACGCATCGCGTTCGGCCAAGTAGGTCCGGTCGGGCGTCTTATCCGCCCAGTCGGATAGGTAATCGCACAGATGCCTCCGGGACTCCGTCAGGGCGATCGGCGAGCGCAGGATAAGGCAACCGTCCTCGCGGTAGCTGATATCCACGGCTCTGGGGGCGAACCCGCTGTCCACATCCAGGGTCGCGTTCAAGGTCTCACTCATGGCTTCCTCACCTTCGCCCTATGGCCTGCGGCGGCGAAGCTGGGCCGCGCCATCCGAGAAGGCGCGTCGACATGTCTCGCAGTCCGCATCGGGTTCTCTGATGACCCGCCGCCGGCACTCTCTAGTGCGTTCTTTTTTGGCATCCGTCAAGGCAACGGTATGACGCCGCGTTCGCGCGGGGGGATATGATCCGCGCGCAGCTCAAAGCTCGGCGTCGGACGCGCCCAGCGGACTTCGCGTTCTAGTTTGTTACTGTAACCGAAGTTCAGGCCGCCATCGCCGAGACGGCGCCCTGCGCCGCGGTCGACGGCCGTCCGGCCTAAGCCGACACTGCGGATCGCGCGTTGCGCCGAAGACAATGCGCAGACGATCGCCGGTCTGGCGCGGGAGCGAACCGGGCCGCGATCAGTGGCAGGGCCCGGTTGGGGTCAGGCGGCGGGCGCCGTCTTGCTCCTGATCTTCGCCTTGGGCCGGGTTTCGCCAGTCTTCGACGTCTTCTCCTTCGCCGACCCGCGACGGAGGCTTGCCGCGAGTTCAATCGGCATGTGCTGGGGGTGGCGAGCGCCAGGCCCCGGCGCGGTGCGGACCTCGCGCGGATCCAGCGGCTCTTGGCACTCCGAACAGACCATCACCGGATCAAATTGATGATTGCACTTGGCGTGGTGGTGGAGAAGCGGTCTGCCCTTCTTGCCGGCCATATGGATGTCGCCCCAATGGACGATCGACATGATCACGGGATAAAGATCCATCCCCTTGGGCGTGAGGCGGTACTCATAGCGCGTCGGGTTGGTCTGATAGGCCACCTTCGTCAGGACGAACGCGTCCACAAGCTTGTTCAGGCGGTCGGCCAGGATGGGACGGCCGATGCCAAGCCGCTCCTGAAAATCGTCAAACCGCCGGACCCTCAGGAAGCAGTCACGCAAGATCATCAGCGTCCAGCGGTCGCCGATCACCGACAACGTGCGGGCCACAGAACATGCTTGATCCTCAAGCTCGCTCCACTGCACGGCCAATCTCCATTTCAATATGACAAAACCCGGCCAACACGCCGGGATAAAATGCCGAATATGAACCCATATAGCATGTTTGCGGCTAGCTTCCACCCTCGGTGGCGGGGGCTGCAAGCAGATCCCCGTCATCGCAGGGGCCCCGCTCTCGGGTCGATATCGCAGGTGTCGTCACCGCTCTTCCACGCTCGAGTGGGTTTCGGATGTGATTCCCGATGGACTGGTCGCGGCTCCGGCTCCCCCCGGGCGTTTGGGGGCCGCGGCCCAGTATTGGGGGCGGGCGCAACATCGCCTCCAGCCTCCCGTCCCGACGCCGCGGGGCGCGTCCTTCAACATGGCGTTCCGATGCGTCTAGACAAGGTTCTGTTTCGCCATCCACCCGAAGGCGTTGATCGCCTCGCATGCGCAGCTACGGGCCGGGTGGGAGCCTCGCCCGAAGGCCCTCGGCGAGCAAATCATCACGCTCCCGGAACGACAGGCGACAGTTGCAATTATAAGTTCTTTTTTCATACTATATAATCATCTACTGTGGGCCCACCGTAGCGAAAACCTGACACGCACGCAGCGTGTCGGGAAACGCGGGGAGGAGCAAAGATGCGTCTAGCAGGCGTTCAGAACTTTCCGCCCATGGATCGGGTGCTGTTTGGTCAGCCGGCGGCCGACATGGTCCTGGCCGAGGCCCAGCGACTTGGCGCCACCCGCGTCTACCTCGTGGTGAGCCACACGCTCAACACGACGACCAACGAGATCGAGATGATCCGGACGAAGTTGGGCGACCGTTACGCCGGAACCTTCGATCGCGTGCCCCAGCATACGACCCGTGCGAACGCCGTCGAGATCGCCAAGGCGGCCACGGCGGCGGGAGCCGACCTCCTGGCGGCCGTCGGCGGCGGCTCCGTCGTCGACGTGGTCAAGATCGTCACCATGTGTATGGAGCACGAGATCTTCGAGGAGGACGGCCTCGACGGCTACGAACTGACCGCGGGCGCGCCGGGCGCGCCGACCGTATCGAAGCAGTTCAGCGCCCCGCGGGTGCGCTCGATCGTGGTCCCGACCACCCTGAGCGGCGGCGAATACAACGCCGGCGCCCTGGTGACCGACACCCGGCGGGACTGGAAACAGGTCTTCCACCACCCCCTGATGATGCCGCACGCGATCATCCTGGACCCGCAGATCACCCTCCATACGCCCGAGACCCTTTGGCTGGGATCGGGCACGCGGTCGATGGATCACGGGATCGAAGCCCTGTGCGCCAAGCTCGGCACCCCGCTGGTGGACGCCGTCGTCACCGAGGGCATCGGCCTGCTGGCCGAAGGCCTGCGTCGCTGCAAGTCCGACCCGACGGACCTGGAAGCGCGCCGCCTGGCGCAATACGGCTCCTGGCTCTCGGCCTTCGGCCTCCAGACCCGTGTCCCCATGGGCGCGAGCCACGCGATCGGCCACGTCCTGGGCGGGACGTTCGGCGTGCCGCACTACCTGATCACGCCGGTCCTGATGCCGCACGTCCTGCGGTACAATCGGCCCGCCACCGAGGACGCACAAAGGCGTATCGCGGCGGCCCTGGGCGCCGCCGGCCGCAGCGCCGCCGACGCGTTCGAGCAATTCATCCAGGAGCTGGGCCTGCCCGGACGGTTGAGCGACGTGGGCATCGAGCCTGGCGACTATCAACGGATCGGAGAGATCGCCGTAAAGTCCGTTTTCGCGCCCGCCAACCCGCGGCCGTTGAACCAGCCGGCCGATATCGTCGCCCTGCTCGAAACCGTGAAGGACCAGACGGCCGCCGAGCGCGCCTGACGGTTTCGCCCCGCCAACGACACAGGCCGCACGGCGCCTACGCAGGGCGGCGCAAGCCGTCGGCGAGGCCCCTTGCGCGCCCATGCCCGATCACCGCCACCCCGCCAGGACAACGCATGAACGCGCCGATGATTCAAAACGCCGAACCTGCGCCCGCCCAGGTCCCCGCCGGCGCTCCGTATTCGCCGGGCTATACGCGCTACGCGATGTGGCTGCTGCTCGGGATCTACATCGCGAACTTCCTGGACCGCCAGATCATCACCATCCTGGCCGAGCCCATCAAGCAGGAGCTCGGACTCGCCGATTGGCACCTGGGCCTGCTCAGCGGCCTAGCCTTCGCGATGTTCTACACGCTCCTGGGCATTCCGATCGCCCGCATCGCTGAGCGGCGGAATCGCCCGGTGATCATCGCCGCCTCCGTGGCGGTCTGGAGCGCGTTCACGGCCCTGGGCGGCTTGGCCCAGAACTTCACTCAGCTCGTCCTGTTTCGCGTCGGCGTGGGCGTCGGCGAAGCCGGCTGCACGCCGCCCGCTCATTCGCTGATCGCTGACTATGTCCCGAGGGAGAAACGCGCGTCGGCCCTGGCGTTCTACGCCATGGGAACGCCGATCGGCACCCTGCTCGGCCTCGCCCTGGGGGGCCTGGTGGCGGACACCTACGGTTGGCGCGCCGCCTTCCTGATCGCCGGCGCCCCCGGACTGATCTTCGCGGTCCTGGCAGTGACGACACTTCGCGAGCCGCGCCGGCAGTTGGCCGACCATGCGGCCCATCTCGCCGCGAACGCGGCGACCTTCGGCGAAACCATGGCCTATCTCGCGCGGCGGCGGACATTCTGGCTGGTGTCGGTGGGAGGCGCCATCAAGGCCTTCATCGCCTTTGGCGCCGGACCGTTCACGGCCTCGTTCTTCTTGCGGAACCACTCCGTCGAGGTCGCCGCAATGGCGGCCCAGGCCAGCGAGTTCGCGGGCTTCCAGATGAAGTCGATTGGGTTCCTCGGCCTGGCGCTCGGTTTGGTCGGCGGCTTGAGCGGCGCCCTGGGCGCACTGTGCGGCGGCTGGCTCTCCGATCGGCTAGGCGCCCGAGATCTGCGGGCCTGGATGCTGGCCCCCGCCGGCGCGAGCCTGCTCTCCATCCCCGTCTTCATCCTCGCCGTCACCACGCCTCAGGCGAGCGTCGCCCTATGCCTGATGGCGCTGAACGGCTTCATGGGCACATTGTGGTTCGGCCCGGTCTACGGCACGGCCCAGTCGGTCGTGCCGCCCCACATGCGCGCGACGGCGGCAGCGGTGTTGCTCTTCATCGTCAACCTGCTCGGATTTGGGCTCGGACCGATCACCGTGGGCGTGGCGTCCGACATCTTCAACCACGGCTTCGGCCTGGGGCCCGCCGAAGGGGTCCGTTGGGCGCTTGTGGTGGGAAGCCTCTTCGGAGTCGGGGCCTTCGGCTGCTTCTGGGCGGCTCGCAAGACCATCCGGGAAGAGACCCTGAGCTGACGCTGACTCGATGCTAATGGCGCCATAGGCGCACGCAGACCGGGACAGCAAAAAGAGAAGGCCCGCCGCCCACAGGGCGGCGGGCCTCTTCGTCTAGGTCAAACCTCTCAGGCGAGCGCGGCTTCGCGCGGTTGGGCCAGGGCCTCGATCCGCCCCTCCAGCGCTCCGGCGAGGCGACTGCGGATGATCGCTTCGGCCTCGGACATGATCCGGTCGATGAGCGCCTGGACGGTGGGGATGTCGTTGATCAGGCCCACGACCATGCCGCAGGACCAGGCTCCAGCGTCCATCTCGCCGCGTTGCATGACCGCCGGATAGACGCCGGCCACTTCAGAGGCGATGTCCGCGAACGTAATGGCCGCGCCCAGGGCGCGTTCCTTCTCGATCAATCTTGTAACGCCGGCGTTCTTCAGCACCCGCTCGGTGTTGCGCAACGGTCGCATGACGATGCGCGTATCGAGCTCCGAAGCCGCCAGGATAGCGTCCTTGACGTTCTGATGGACCGGCGCGTCCTGGGTGGCCAAGAACCTGGTGCCCATGTTCATGCCCTCGGCCCCGAGGGCCAGGGCGGCGACCAGCGAGCGGCCGTCGGCCATGCCGCCGGAGGCCACGAAGGGGACCTTCAGTTCCTCGGCGGCGCGCGGCAACAGGATGAAGTTGGGGACGTCGTCCTCACCCGGGTGGCCGCCGCACTCAAAGCCGTCGACGCTCACCGCGTCGCAGCCGATCGCCTCGGCCTTCAGCGCGTGACGCACCGAGGTGCATTTGTGGATCACCTTGATCCCGGCCTCCTTGAGGGCCGGCAGCCACTGTTGGGGATTGTTGCCGGCCGTCTCCACCGCCTTGACGCCGCTCTCGATGATCACCCGGACGAACCCCGGATAGTCGGGAGGCGTCACGGAAGGTAGAAAGGTCAGGTTCACGCCGAACGGCTTGTCGGTCATCTCCCGACAGCGACGGATTTCCTTCTCGAGGTTCTCGGGCGTGCCCTGGGTCAGGCCGGTGATCAGGCCCAGGCCGCCGGCGTTGGACACCGCGGCCGCCATCTCGGCGAACCCGACCATGTGCATGCCTCCCTGTATGATCGGATGCTCAATGCCGAAGAGGTCGGTGATCCGGGTTCTCATGGTCGCTTCCTTTCGCGTCGCCCGGCCTTGGCCTGACGAGGGTCGCAATCCACCATTGGCTACGACCTAAGTGAATGCTATTTTTGAACGCACTTGCAGAAAGGATCAAGACCCCAGCTCGAAAGCAGCCTGCTTCGAGCTAAAGCGCCCGCTCCGCGTCCGGGCCGGGGGAGCCACCAATCCGCAATAGCGGATACCAAATCGAACTGAAGCCAAAGAACTCCGCCCAGGCTCATGGGCGAGATCCCCCCGTATGTCCGCCGAGAGTCGTCTTTATGCGTAGAGTTGTTGTCACCGGCCTGGGCGTCGTCTCGCCACTTGGCTGCGGAACCGAGCTGGCGTGGTCCCGGCTGCTCGCAGGCCGGTCGGGAGTTCGTCGCATAGCGCCGCGGCCTGGGTGGCCGGCAAGCGTCCGCTCGCCCCTCGTGGCGGGGACAGTCCTCGGGCTCGACGACGACGCGCAGGGCGGCTTCGATCCGGAGGCCGCCGCCAGTGCGCGCGACCGACGCAAGATGGACCGCTTCGTCCAGTTCGCGCTCGTCGCGGCCGACGAAGCCATTCGCGCGGCCGGCATCCTGGATCGAACTCAAACCGATCGTGCTCGCGTCGCGACGGTTGTCGGCTCCAGCCTTGGCGGGTTGGAATCCATCGTCAACGCGGTCCGCCCCAACGAGGATCAGGAACCTCCACGGCTGTCGCCCTTCGCCTTGCCTTCCTTCCTGGGAAGCATGGGGGCCAGCTGGATTTCGATCCGGCACGGCTTTAAGGGCCCTATTGGCGCGCCGGAGGGCTCGTTCGCGGCTGGCCTGCAGGCCCTTGGCGATGGTGCGCGCTTGATCCGCGCCAACGAAGCCGACGTCGCCATCTGCGGCGCCTCGGAAGCCTGCCTCCATCCATTGGTGTTCGGCGCGTTCGGCGCCGCCCGCGCCCTGGCGACCGGCTGCGAACTCCGCCCCGAAGCAGCGTCGCGCCCCTTCGACGCCAGCCGGGCGGGGTTCGTCCTCGCCGAGGGGGCGGCCATACTGGTGCTCGAGGCCCTGGACCACGCCGAGGCTAGGGGCGCGCGACCTCTAGCGGAACTCGTCGGCTACGGGAGCAGCGCGGACGCCCACCACATCACCGCAGCGCCTGCGGATGGGGAAGGCGCACGGCGCGCCATGGGCCTCGCCCTGGCGCAAGCGGGCGTGACGTCGGCCGAGGTCGGCTACCTCAACGCCCATGCGACCTCGACGCCGATGGGCGATGCCTGTGAGCTCAACGCCATTCAAGCGGTGTTTGGGGACGCCCGTGTCGCCGTCGGAGCCACGAAGTCGGCGACCGGCCACCTACTGGGCGCGGCAGGCGCGCTGGAAGCGGCTTTCACCGTGCTTAGCCTGAGAGACCAGCACCTGCCGCCCACCTTGAACCTGGTTGAGCCGGACCCAGCGGCCGCAGGGATGGACCTGGTGCAGGCCGCCCGCCCGGCCGACGGGCTGACCCATGCCATGACCAATAGTTTCGGGTTCGGCGGCATCAACGCCAGCGCCATCTTCCGCCGCTGTCCGAATTGACAACGGTCTTGAGACGAACTCCGCGGCGCCTCATCCCTATGGCGGAGGCGCCGCGTCGCTGAACCCAGTTGCAGATAATCTGATTGTTGTGGGTGCTTTTTTGACACTAGACTGGGGTTTCCTTCTGGACCGCGCCTCTCGGCGCACACACGTCTAATCCCACAATCTCCCGCATCGACAGGGACCGACCATCATGACCATCGCTGAACCTGGGGACTTGACCGTCATCACCGGAGCTTCCTCCGGTATTGGCGCGGTCTACGCCGACCGGCTCGCCGCCGAGGGCCACGCGCTTCTCCTCGTCGCCCGCCGACAGGACCGCCTGGAACAGGTCGCGACCGAGGTGTCCTACCGCCATGGGGTGTTCGTGGAGACCATGGTCGTCGATCTCGAGCAGCCGCAGGATCTGGCCCGCCTGGAAGCGCGCCTCGAGCGTGAGCGCGTCGCGATGCTGGTCAACAACGCCGGCGGAGGATCGCTCGGCCCCACGGCGCGAAGCACGGCCGACCGGCTCGAGCGGCTGATCCGGCTGAATATCGTGGCCCTCACCCGGCTCTCGGTCGCCGCCCTATCCGGCTTCCGCGAGCGAAGCGGCGGCACGCTCGTCAACCTGGGGTCTATTGTCGCCCACGCACCGTCAGCGGGCGCCGCCGTCTACACCGGCACCAAAGGATACGTGGCGAACTTCACGCGCTCACTACAGCTGGAATACGCCGACAGCGCGATCCGGATCCAACTCGTGATGCCAGGCCCGATCCGCACCGAGTTCTTCTCATCGCAGGGCATGAGCGACTCCGTTTTCCCGGATTCCAGCTTCCTCACGGCCGAACAGCTGGTGGACGCGGCCCTCGCGGGGCTCGCCGCCGGAGAGACCGTCACGAGCCCCTCCATGCCGAACCCCGAAACCTGGGATGCGTTGGAGATCGCACGGCAGCAATACCTGTCCTCGACATTCTCCGGCCAGGTGGCCCCGCGCTATCGAAGCGTCGCTCCGGCGGCCCCGGCTCAGCGGCGGCCGTCGATCCTCGGGATACTCCATGATCTCAGTTCCTGAACGACTCGACGCGACCTCGCGCTGGCCGGCTAGGGCGAACCAAGTTTCCGGCGATCAGTCCACGACGGCGGCTCAGGCGATGCTCGGCAGCGGGGCCTCGATGACCCGCGTCATCAAAACTCGCAGATCGGCCGCCTCGCGCGCGCCGAATGCCGACTCGAAGCCGTCCTGCGCCCGCCGCCACGCCGGATAGGCCGCCAGCAGCACCTCGTGGCCGCGATCGGTGAGCGTGACTTGGCGCACCCGACGATCCGCCGCGCTCACCTTGATCTCGACCAAGCCATCGCGTTCCAAGGGGCGGAGATTGTGACCGACGGTCGCTCGATCCATGGTCATGGTGTTCGCCAGCTGAGCCATGGTCATAGGCCCCTCCGACCCCAGAAATCCCAACAGAACGTATTGGGTTGATCTGAGCCCGGCGTCGGCGAGGCAAAGATCATAGTAGCGCGAGATGCGCCGCGCCGCCCGCCTCAGCTGACTGCATGTGCAGTGCCTCGGCGAATCCGCGCTTTCGAAGTCGCTCAGCGTCACGTTCGGAATTCTCCAGTCTCTGGTCACATGCGGCTCCCGACGCCCACAACGCCGAAAGCACGCCCATCATCATATCGGTGTTGTTTCGGCACTCACCCAATGATAAGTCTCATATGCCCCTTTTAAAAGGGGCAAGCCGCCCTGCCGCCGCAGACCGCCGATCCCACACCTTGAGTTCACCATTGAAAGAGGCAGACCATGAGTGACGCTCCCATTCTCGTAACCAGCGCCGGCGGCCAGACCGGCTCCATCGGCCGAAGCATCGTGCGCGGGCTCCGCGCCCGCGGGCTAGCCGTCCGCGCCTTCGTTCGCACCGACGACAGCCGCGCCCAGGATCTCCGGGAGATGGGCGCCGAGGTGTTCGTCGGGGATCTGTTGAACCCGCGCGACGTCACCCTCGCCGTCCGCGGGGTGAAGCGCATCTATTTCAGCATGAGCCTCAACCCCTACTATGCCGACGCGACCATCCTGATGGCGGCTGCTGCGGAGCGCGAGGGCGGCTGCGAGATCTTCGTCAACATGTCGGACTTCGAGCAGGACTACATGACGCTCGAGAACATGTCGCGGCCGGACGCCGAACGCATCGCGATCCTTGGCGCCGATGTCCAGTGGTCGCCCCAGCAGTTCGTGCACTGGGCCGCGGAGCGCGCCCTGGACTGGTCCGGCCTTCCGGTCTCTCACATCCAGGCCGCCATGTTCGTCGAGAACCCCATCACCCTGTGGATGCCGGCGGCGACCATCAAGGACGATGACACCATCCGGCTACCGTTCGGCGACGCCAAGACCGCGCCGGTGGCCACGGTTGACGTCGCCGAGATCTGTATCGCCATCCTCGCCGAGCCCAAGGGCCATGAGGGCACGGCCTACAAGCTCACCGGCCCCGCCCGGAAAGACTGGCACGAGTTCGCCGAGGACTTCTCGGCGGCCCTGGGCCGCAAGATCACCTATGCGCCTTCCACGATCGAGGAGTTCCGCGCGCTCCTCCACAAAGTCATGCCGCAGATTCCAGATCATCCTGCACGCCATCTTGAGAACCTGGCCCTGCAGAACGGCGGCGATAGGTATATCGCCGAAGTCACGAGCGATGTTGAACGCCTGCTCGGGCGACCGGCGACGTCCATGAAAGCGGTGATCGAAGCGGAGGCCTGGCGCTTCGAGAAGAACGCGCCCGACCAGTTGCAGCACCGCGACCTGAAGGACTTCGACCGCCGACGGGCCGTCGCGACCTGATCATAGTCTCCCCGCCAGCGGCTGGTTCTATTGGAACGGGCCGAACGGCTGAACTCCCATCCCATACCGGCATATGCCGGCATGGGATGGGGCTTTGTCGCGGGGCTCCGGCCACGCGCTCCGCCTGCCCTCGGCGAGCCGCTCGCCACGGACCCCAGGCCGCTCTCGGCGGCGCTCTGGGCGACAGGAGTCGAACATGGCCGAACTGAAAGATCACCCGATCGCTGAACGCATCCGGCCGAAGGCGGCGGGCCCGCCGCCGCTCAGCATCGAAGCCCTCAAAGCGCTGCCCCTGGAGCGCGGCGCCAAGCCATGGAGCAGCGCGCCATGACCTCGAAACCCTTGACCGAGATGCGTCGCTCGATCGCCGGAGCGCTGGAAGTGGTCGGCGACAGGTGGACCCTCCTGCTTATCCACGACATGGCGCTCGGCGTTCGCCGCTTTGACGACCTGCGCGCCAACATGCGCATTCCGCGAAGCACCCTGGCCGCGCGCCTGAAGAACCTTGAGACCCGGGGACTGCTCGAGCGGGTGCGCTACCAGACGCGGCCGCCTCGCGACGAGTATCGGCTGACGGAGATGGGGCGCGACGTCTGGATGGTCACCGCCGCCCTGCGCGAGTGGGGCGACCGATGGAACATCTCCGGCGATGGCGCGACTGTCGTGGAGCTGGTGGATCGCGACACCGGCCAAGAGATCCGTCTGGGTCTCGTAGATCCCAAGACCGGTCACTCGACGCCGCCGGATCGTGTTGCTCACCGCCCCGGGGCCGGCGCCGACGACGCCGTCCGCGCCCTGCTCCAAACCTTGGACAAAGGGAACCGACGGGTGGCTGAGCGCCTCGAGTTCTATTTCGATTTCCAAAGCCCCTACAGCTACCTGGCGCATAGCCAGCTTGCGGGCCTCGGGACGCCAGTTCAGCTCGTGCCGATTTCGGTCGGTCCGTTGATGAAGCTGGTCAGCAACACGCCGACCACGATGACCTGCCCAGCCAAGTTCGCCTATGCGAGCAAGGATTTGGGGCGCTGGGCGGCGCGCTATGGGGTTCAGGTGATCGCCCCTGAGCGAGACCTGCTGGACGGCGACCTGTTGCTTCGCCTGGTGACGGCGACCACCGACGAGGCGTTCCGCGCCAAGGCCACCGATGCGATCTTCAAGGCTGTTTGGGGTGGGCAGGGCGACGCTTCGCCTAAAGGCCTTGAGCAACTGCTGGCGGCCCGCGGGCTGCCGGCGGCCGAGCTCATCGCGGCGGCGAACCAGGAGGCGATCGTGGCGGCGTTGTCAGCGGCGACCGAAACGGCGGCACGCCGCGGCGTCTTCGGCGCCCCCACATTCTTCGTGGGGGACGAGATGTTCTTCGGCAACGACCGGCTGGATTTCGTGCGCGAATGCTTAGCCCTCCGTGGGGGCGCCTGATGGCGTCGCGAGGGTGCGGAACGCGAAGATCGTCAGAGACCAGCAAGACCGGTCGCCTTGAGCCGCCGGGGCGCACGCGCCAGGAGAGGACGGGGAAGACCTGATGAAAAGCGACACGGCAAAAACAGGATGTGAGCGAGATCCGCCGATGAAGATCCTGGTGGTGGGCGCGGGCGCGACGGGAGGCTTCTTCGGCGGCCGACTGATCGAGGCCGGCGCGGACGTGACGTTCCTAGTCCGCGCCGGGCGGGCCGCGCAGCTTGCCGCGCAAGGCCTACGCCTCGTCACCCCCAAGGGCGAAATCCGGCTTACGCCGCGCACCGTGACGGCCGAGAGCCTTACGGAGGTCTACGACCTCGTTATCATTGCGGTTAAGGCCTATGGCCTCATCAGCGCTATGCAAGACTTCGCCCCGGCGATCGGTCCCGATACGGTGATCTTGCCGCTTCTCAACGGCCTGGGACACGTCGAGGTCTTGCAGAGCCGATTTGGGGAAACAAAGGTGTTCGGCGGGGTCTGCGCCATCGTGGCGTTCCTGGCGCCCGACGGAGCCGTGGTGCAAGGCGCCGACCTGGCGACCCTCACCCACGGCGAGTTGGACGGTGGCGTGACACCTCGCGCGGCGGCTGTCCAGGCGACGCTCGCCAATCCCGGCTTCGGCGCAAGCCTTTCCTCGGACATCCGCCAGGACCTCTGGAACAAGTGGGTCATGCTCGCCAGTCTCGCCGCGACCACATGCCTGATGCGCGCGCCGATCGGCGAGATCGAGGCCGCTCCGGGAGGACGCGTATTTCTTCTGGGAACCCTCAGCGAGGCGGCGGCCGTCGCCGCGTCGTCCGGACACCCCTGTAGCGACGCGTGGTTGGAGCGGGTCCGCACCATCCTGACCACGAAAGGCTCGTCCATGACCGCATCGATGTATCGGGACATGCAGAGCGGCGCTCCCGTTGAGGTGGAAGCGATCCTCGGAGATCTGGTCCGCCGGGCCGAGGCCCTCGGCGTGCCCACGCCCCGGCTCGCGGCGGCGCGCACGGCGCTCGAGGTCTACAGCGCCCGGCGAAAGGCCCCGACGGAGGTCACCGCTTAGAACCCAGGCCGCTGCACGGCGCGCCAACCCTCCCGTCGACACAGCTGAAACCCGCTCCTGATCAGCCGAACTGCAGACATGGCGACGACGGTTCGGCCCGCCGAACCCTTTGCAAGATCGCGATCCGCATTGACGGGTTCTCAATATGAACTAACTGAAACTTGTACGGGATGGAGACGGGGTTCGGCCCCTGCCTTCCGCCCCTCCCGAAATTGGGTCGAGGAAACGATCCTTGGCGAGAAAGGGATCTCCATGCCGCTGATGAAATCAGGTCTCTGGAACGACGAAGGCGTGAGCCGGCGAACCGTGGCGGCCAACGGCCTTCAGATCCCCATTCTCGAGGCTGGGGACGGCCCGCTCGTCCTTTGCCTGCACGGCTTTCCCGACCACGCCCGCAGCTGGACCCCCATTCTCCGCCGCCTAGCGTGGGAGGGATATTGGGCGGTGGCGCCTGCGATGCGCGGCTATTGGCCCGGCGGCGCGGCGCCTGACGGCCAATATGGCGGCTCGGCGCTCGGGATGGATGTGCTGGCGCTGATCGCGGCGCTGGGGCGCGAGACGGCTGATCTGGTGGGCCATGACATCGGCGCGCGGGCGGCCTACGCCGCGGCCGGCCTCGAGCCCGACCGCATTCGCAAACTGGTTGGGATGGCGGTGCCTTATGGCCAGCAGCTCCTGACGGCCTTCGCCGCGGACGGCGATCAGCAGCGTCGCAGCTGGTACATGTTCTTTTTCCAAACGCGCCTCGCCGAGGTCAGCGTGCCGCTCAATGACTTCGCGTTCATCGACCGGCTTTGGCGCGAGTGGTCGCCGAGCTATGCTTTGCCCAACGCTGAGCGCGCCTTGTTGAAGGAGAGCCTCGGCCAGCCTGGCGTGCTGTCCCAAACGTTCGGCTTCTATCGCCAATTGTTCGGCGCGCCGCCGGAAGATGCAGCACTCCAGGCGCGGGCGAACGGGCCGGTCAACGTGCCGTCCCTTTACCTGCACGGCGCCGAAGACGGTTGCATGGCGGCCTATCTCAGCGAGGGCATGGAGGCCCTGTTCCCGAGGGGCCTCGAGAAGGAGATCATTCCGGGCGTTGGCCACTTCCTCCACCTTGAACAGCCGGACACGATCGCGACGCGCATCGTTAAGTTCCTCGGGCCCTGACGACGGCTGGGCGTCGGATCCCAAGGGGCCGTCCGCGGCTGGCGGTCGCTCGGTCGGCTTTGGTGGCTCAGGCCTCGACGAGGCCGTCGGCCAGTCCCCGGACGATGACATTGAGAACGGCGGCCGGTCGCCGATCCGCATCCACGGCGGGGCTAATCTTGCCCGCCATTTCAAGCGCAAGGCCGCCATGCAGCGTCGCCCAGAAGAAATCGCCGACGAGGGCGGCGTCCCGAGCCGATGACCGCGCCTTGAGCACGCGCGCCCCACCCGACGCCAAGGCCGAACGCACACGGGCCACGGCGATGACCAGTTCAGAATCCGTCAGGTCGGCGGCTTGCCAGGCCTCGAACATCACCCGGTAGACGGCGGCGTGTTCGGAGGCGAAAGTGACATAGGCTTCGCCGAGCCGCGCACTCGGCTCGATGGCTCCGCCGGTGTCGTTCGCGGCTTCGAGGACCTTGGCGAGCCGCTCGAAGCCCCGCACGCGCACCGCGTTCATCATGGCCTCCTTGCTCTCGAAATAGCGATAGGGGGTCATAGAACTGACCTCCAGCTTGGCCGCCACCGCACGCATGCTGACGGCGCCTGGACCGCCGCCAGCCAGCAAGCACTCCGCGGCGTGACAGAGGCGGTCCCTCACACGAGCGAGCACCGCGTCATTCAGGGCCTTGGGCACTTCATCGCCTTTCCCGGGGGCTTGCAGCCAAGCCTCAAGCCGAGCTCGGAGCCGCACCAGATCAATCAAGTAAGTTTTATTTTGACATCCATTGGCGAGACGATCAACCTGCGGAGATTGGCCCCTCTCAGGCACGACAGATCCGTCGCCTGGGCGATGTGCCGGATCGATCGGCTTCACCTCCAAGCCACAAGCGACGCTCGAACCTCAGATCGAACCATCAGGGTTCCATTATGATACTTAAAAATGACTAATAGAACGGGGCCGCCGGTGACCAATCATATCCTCAGCGACATCACCGACGGCGTACTGGGTCTGACCTTCGACCGGGCCGAGAAAAAGAACGCGATCACCGACGGGATGTACGAGGCGCTGGCCGAGCACCTCGATCGGGCCCAGGGCGATCCGGACGTTCGCGTTGTGCTCATCAGATCTCGCGGCGACGCCTTCACGGCCGGCAACGACATGGCGTCGTTCGCGCGCCAGTCTGCTGGCCCAGTTGAAGCGTCGGGCCCTTCGAACGCGACGCGCTTCATTCGCACGATCGCCGGGTTCGAGAAGCCGATTGTCGCCGGCGTCCGCGGGCGGGCCGTCGGGATAGGCCTGACGATGCTGCTGCACTGCGACCTGGTGATCATCGCGCGCGACGCCAAGCTCAGCGCGCCGTTCGTCAACCTAGCCTTGGTTCCGGAAGCCGCCTCAAGTCTCCTGCTGGTGGCGCGGATCGGCCACGTGCGCGCCTTCTCCATGTTCGCCGGCGGTGAAGTACTGGACGGCGAAGCCGCGGCGCAGTGGGGCTTGGCTAATCGCGCGATCGCCAGCGAGGAGGTCGACGCCGAAGCCTTGGCCGCTGCGCGATTGCTCGCGACTCGGCCGCGTCAGTCGCTTATGGCCACCAAACGGTTGATGCGCGACCACACCGCTATTTCTGAGCAGATCGCGCTGGAGATGAGGGAGTTCTCCGCGCGGCTCGCCTCTCCTGAGGCGCGGGAGGCGTTCCAGGCCTTCGCTGAGCGCCGCCCGCCGGACTTCGCTAAGGTTTGAGCGCCCGCCCCAGCCATTGCTCAAGCGCTTCCGACCAGGCGCCGTCGTCGCGCCCAGCGCCAGATCGCACAGGTCGAACGCGCTTGAGACAGGCCCCGATCCCGTTGCGATCCGGCCGGCCCGCAACGGGATCGGGGCCTCGGCCATTCTCGGGATAGCGGTCGTGGATGGGGACGGCGCCCTACCCCGTTTTGGCGGCGGCCGAACGCACTATCCCGCAGGCCAACGCCAGCACGGCCTCCTTGGCGCCCGGGCAAGGGGTTCCAGCGGTACGGACTGCGGCCACCTGTCGATAAGGGGACAGGCGGCCGTCACAAGACCGCGACAACGCCGACCGATAGGTACGCCTGCGGGACCCCGCGGCGGCCGCGGGGTGACCGGTCCACGGTCCTGCTCAAGTCCGATAGGGAATGATGACCGGAAGGCTTTCGAAGCCGTGCACGAAGGATGAGAAATTCAGCTCCGGGTCGGCGACAACCTTGATCTCCGGGAAGCGCTTGAGAATTTCTTCCCAGATGATCGTGAGCTGCATTTCGGCGACACGATTGCCGACGCAGCGGTGGATGCCGAAGCCGAAGGACATGTGTTGACGGGGCCGCTCGCGGTCGATGATGAATTCATTCGGCCGCTCGATCATCTCTTCATCGCGATTGCCTGAGATGTACCACATGGCGACCCGGTCGCCCTGCCTGATGGTCTTGCCACCGACTTCGACATCTCGCGTCGCTATTCTGGCCATGTGCGCCAGCGGCGCCTGCCAGCGGATCGTTTCAGACACCATCGACAGGATCAGATCCGGGTTGGCGCGCAGCTTGGCGTACTGGTCCGGGTTCTTGTTGAGTTGGAAGACGCTGGCGGTGATCGTGTTTCGTGTCGTGTCGTTCCCACCGACAATGAGCAGGATGACGTTGCCCTGATAGGTTTCAATGGACATGTTTCGAGTGGCGGGATTGTGCGCCAACATCGAGATCAGGTCGTTGCGAGGCTCGCTGTTGAGGCGCTGGTTCCAGAGCTCCTGGAAGGCGTCAAAACACTCGAACGTCTCGCGGCCCTTCTGCTCCCAGCTTTCAACGGGCCCGTGACCTGGTGCGCCAGTCAGAATGTCGGACCAGTGGGGGAGCTTGCGGCGCTGCTCGAACGGGAAGTCGAACAGGGTGGCCAAGGTCATGGCCGTCAGTTCCTTGGACACAAGATCGACCCAGTCGAACTCCTTGCCGATCGGCAGAGAGTCGAGGATCTGGCCTGCGCGCTCGCGCACCTGGCCGGCCATCGCCTGCAGGTTTGCGGGCGCCATGGTGGGCGTCACCGCTTTCCGCGCAGGGCCGTGTTCGGGTTCGTCCATCGTAATGAAGCCGATTCCGCCCTTGGGCCGCTTGCCCATCACCCTCTCGCGTTCCTCGAGATCTGCGAGCGGCGTCATGATGATGCCCTCTGCGGAGGAGAACGCCTCATGGTTGGTGTCAACCGCCAGAATGTCATTCCACTTGGTGATCGACCAGTAAGGCCCAAACTCGCTTTCCGGCGTGAAGTGGACCGGATCTTCGCGACGCAACCGTTCGAACACAGGCCAGTGGGTGCCGTTTCTGAAGCGGTCCATCCGCGCCGGATTCAGGTTCTCGAGCGGCGTGGCGGCGATCTCAGCGGCGGTGTCGGCCGCCTGCATTTTCATGGCGATGTTCATCGTTACCTCCCAATTCGAACGCGCTTTAGCGTCAAGAGCGACCAAATGGCGGGGGCCGCTCATTGCGTGACTTTTGGTGTCTGTCGCGCATGTTGCCTGCACCCCCTCGAGAGTCAATCAGTACATAGTGCTATTATCGCACTCTTGTTCGTTTCCAGACGAAATATAGGCCCATTGAATGGATTTACGACTTTGATTTATAGTCATATTTTCTGACCCCAAGAACTCTTGAGTGCACCAAAATTAACACCGACTCGACCCATTCTGCAGGCCCGCCACAGCGTCCGCGGGGCATTGCGGCGCTCAAATTAGGTCTTACATCCGGAATCATCACAGTCGGACAATCAGCGACGTCGCAGCGTCAGCGCCCTGACGGCGAGCCGCCGCCCGCGTCGTCATCCGCCCAGGCTGCGCGTTTCAAGATTTCGACGATGTTTCCCGGCGCGCGCATCGGCCTTGGATTTGCCGGCGCTGACAACGCTCGGGGCGATCATCTGGTCGAGCTGAGTGTTTACACTCAGCGGCTCAGAAGATTTCGAACAGTCCGGCCGCGCCCATGCCGCCGCCGACACACATGGTGACGACACCATACTTGGCGCCACGCCGCTTGCCCTCAAGCAGCACGTGCCCCGTCGCCCGGGCCCCGGTCATGCCATAGGGGTGGCCGATGGAGATTGCGCCGCCCGAGACGTTCAGCCGGTCGTTGGGAATGCCAAGCCTATCGCGGCAATAGAGCACCTGGCTCGCGAAGGCCTCGTTCAGCTCCCAGATGCCGATGTCGTCGACAGTCAGGCCATGCTGCTTGAGCAGCTTGGGAACGGCGAACACGGGACCTATGCCCATCTCCTCGGGCGCGCAGCCTGCGACGGCCATGCCGCGATAGGCGCCCAGAGGCGTCAGACCCCGGCGCTCGGCCGCCTTGGCCTCCATCAGCACCGAGGCCGATGCGCCATCCGACAGCTGGCTGGCGTTGCCGGCCGTGACGTACTTGCCTTCCTTGACGAAGCCGCCGCCCTTCCACACCGGTTGCAACTTCTGCAGGTCGGCCAGGGTGGTCTGGGGCCTATTACCCTCGTCGGCCGACAGGGTCACCTCCCGCTCGCTCTGGGCGCCGGTGGCCTTGTCGACGACGATCATGATCGTCGTGAGGGGCACGATCTCGGCGTCGAACCGGCCATCGGCCTGGGCCTGCCCAGTGCGCTGCTGGGACTGCAGGGCGTAGTCGTCCTGGGCCTCGCGGCTGATCCCGTAGCGCTCAGCCACCAGTTCCGCGGTCTCGATCATCGGCGCATAGACGCCTGGATGGCCGGCCAGCAGCGCCGGGTCGGCGGCGCGGAACCTGTTCATGTGTTCGTTCTGCACCAGGGACAGCGAGTCGACGCCGCCGCCCACCGTGATGGTCATGCCATCGACGATAATCTGCTTGGCCGCCGTAGCGATGGCCATCAGGCCCGACGAGCACTGACGATCCATCGACTGCCCCGACACCGTCACCGGCAGCCCGGCCCGCAAGGCCGACTGGCGGCCGATGTTGAAGCCGGTCGAGCCTTGCTGCAGCGAGGCGCCCATCACCACATCGTCGACCTCTTCGCCCTCCACGCCGGACCTCTGAACCGCGTGGCCGATCGCGTGGCCGCCCAGCGCCTGGGCCTGGGTGTTGTTGAAAGCGCCGCGATAGGCCCTTCCGATAGGGGTGCGGGCGGTGGACACGATGACGGCTTCACGCATGAAGGGCTCCGGAAACGGCTATGACGGGGAATGGCGCGAGCCAGGACTAGAAGGACTCGCTCCAGGGCCTCAGATCGAGTTCGTGCGTCCAGGCCGAGCGCTTCTGGTGGTGCAGGGCGAGGTAGGTTTCGGCGATGTCATCGGTCTTCAGCACCCGGTCTTCCGCCAGACGCTGCTCCAGGTCGGGGATGTTCTGCCGGGAGAACACCCCGTCGATCGAGCCGTCGCAGATGATGTGCGCGACATGAACACCCTTGGGGCCGAGTTCGCGCGCCATGCTCTGGGCGGTTATGCGAAGGCCGGCCTTGGCCGCAGCAAAGGCGGCGAAGCCCTCACGACCGCGGATGCTGGCCGTGGCGCCGGTGAAGAAGATGCTGCCGCGACCGCGCGGGACCATCACCTTGGCGGCTTCGCGCCCAGCCAGGAAGCCCGCGAAACAGGCCATCTCCCAGACTTTGTGGAAGACCCGCGCCGTGGTCTCCTCGATGCCGAACCGCACGTTAGCGCCGATATTGAACACGACCACCTCGATCGGGCCGATATCACGCTCGATCTCGGCGAAGAGCGCGATGGTCTCCTCCTCAGAGCGCGCGTCGACCCCCTTGGCGTGGACAACCCCGCCCCGCGCCCGAATTTCCTGGGCGGTCACCTCGAGTTGGTCGAGATTGCGGGCCCGACGGGTGATCACGGTCTCGAAGCCATCGAGCGCAAATGCCCTGGCGATCGCGCTCCCGACGCCGTCGCCGGCCCCGATCACGAGACAGACGCCCTTAGATTCCTTGTCCGGCATGTCTTTTCAGATCCTGAGTTGAAGATTGTGGAGCAAAGCCGCTGAGGTTTCGGCCGAAAGGCGGCAAGGTCGCTCAGGCCCGTTCGCGGACGCGCTGCTGACGAACAATCTCTTCCTCGACGTCGCGCAAGCGGTCCTTGCCGAAGAACAGTTCCGCCCCGTTCACAAGGAAAGTCGGGCTGCCGAACGCGCCCTTGGCCACGGCCGCCTCGGTGTTGCCGATCAGCCTGCTCTTGACCTCGTCGGTCTGCATGAGCCGCAGCAACTCCTCGACCGGCAGGCCGGCCTCAGACCAGGCCGCGCGAAGGACCTCCGGGTCGTCCATCTTTCGGCCGCGCTCCCACATGTCTGCGTAAACGCTGTCGACATAGCTTTCGAACACCCCGGCCACCTGAGCGGCGATCGCGCCGCGCATGAGCTGCAGGGTGTTGACCGGGAAATGCGGATTGGAGCGGAATTGCGCGATGCCGTGCCGCTCCACAAACCGCCGCATCTCGAGGCCGTCGTAGGCCACCTTGTTCTTGATGCCGGCGAAGGCGGTGGCCGGCGACTGATTACCTGTCGCCTTAAAAATCCCACCCAAGAGCACGGGCACATACTCGAAGGTCGCGCCGGTCCGCGCCTCGATCTGCGGGATCACCCTGTGGCTAAGGTAGGCATTGGGGCTGCCGAAATCGAAATAGAATTCCACCGTCGTCATCATGTTCGCCCTTCTATCGCCGCGATCCGGAGATGATCGCGGTCTTGTCCCGGCCGCGCCGAACACCGGGTGTGATTACGCAGCGACGGCGCCAAAAGTCCAGTTCTAAAATAGCACTTATTAGGTCAACGGGGAATGGCAAGCCCTGTTGAGCGAGCGATAAGCGCGCCGACAACTCGAACCATCAGGCTCAACCCACCCGATCGTGGCGCGTTGGGCGGTCACTCCCTCGCCGAAGGGCCACGAGCGAAGATCCGCCCCGTCAGGCGTCGCCTCGGGATGAGGAGCGGACCTTGAACCCGTGCTTGCTCAAGCTCATCTAGGCCACGGCGTGTAGGAGTGAACATGAAGATCGGCATTATCGGCACCGGCAACATCGGCGGCACGCTCGCCCGTAGGCTCAGCGCGGCGGGACACGAGGTGCGGGTTGCAAACTCCAAGGGCCCAGAAGGTGTTCGGGCCTTCGCAAAAGAGATCGGTGCGGCCCCGGTAGATGCTCGCGGGGCCTTGGAAGGCGCCGACGTCGTCATCCTGTCGATCCCGTTCCCGGCCGTCGCCAAGCTCCCAAAGGACCTGTTTGACGGTCTGCCTGAGAGCGTTCCGGTCGTCGATACCGGCAATTACTATCCCGGCCTTCGCGACCCGCAGATTCCTGAGATTGACGCCGGCCAAATTGAAAGCCTGTGGGTGGCTGAGCAGATCGGGCGTCCGATCATCAAGGCGTTCAACAATATCCTTGCTTATTCGCTGGCCGAGCTTGGGCGGCCGCGTGGGACCGCGGGCCGTTTGGCTGTGGCGGTGGCCGGAGACGACGCCAGTGCCAAGTCCCTTGTCAGCGGCTTGGTGGATGAGATCGGGTTCGATCCCGTCGACGCCGGGGAGATCGCGGAATCATGGCGCCAACAACCATCAACGCCCGCCTACTGCTGTGATTACGACGCTGACGAGACGCGCCGGGCGTTGGCTGCGGCCAAGCCCGGCGTTGCAGCCCAAAAGCGTGACATGATGATGGTGACATATTCGAACCTGGGACCAAACCCTACCCACGCCGATGTCGTCGCATCGAACCGCGCGACGAACGCGGTGGATTAGACAACCCCTACGCGCGTCGGCACCGTAACCGACGCGCCAGAGGACCATTTTTCACCGCCCGCCCCCTACTGTTCTCCAACGTCCATGTTGGCGTGAAAGCACTTCATCCAAGGTTCCCACAGACACTTCCTGTGCGCCCGCACGAGGCCGTTCATAGCTTCCGCGCCAGGCCGTTCACGGGCGCGTCGACCAACCGCTCGCCCGTGCTGACCGTCGGCGCTGCTGCGACGCCGATCGCGCGCGGGTGCGCGACCTGAAGCAGCCCGCCCATCCGCAGATTGCCTCGACCCTAAATCGCGCGAACGACGCCAGGCAGCCCCAACGGGCCTTGCCGTGGTCCAGTTGCATAGGGCTCGAACTCGGCGACCTGCTCCTCCCCCCGCACGATGTGGCCAAGCAGAGTTTGCCAAGCTTCCAAGGCTGCTCGCTTCGCCCGCGCATGAGAGTTGGCGTCGTAGTGTAGGCTGGTCACCGCCGCCCCGCCGCCAGTGTCGAAAGCATGCCCCAAGACCTTGCTCCGGATGAGCGGCGAGATCTCCAGCCGTTCGCTGGTCATGGCCGTCGCGCCGCTTCGCCTAAGGTCGTGCGGCGTGGCGTTCGTTATGCCGATGTTCTGGTTCAGAAGCCGCATGCCGTGGGAGACGCTATCGGCGCGCATCGGTATCGACGGGTTGCGAGGGTTCGGGAATACTCGCTCCCCCGATCAATGCTCCGGCGATGCTTACAGTAGCGCCGAACTCGCCAGAACGAAAAAGCCCGCCCCAGAGAAGGGAGCGAGCCAGCAGCCCTTGTGGACAGGACGACAGTTCCAGCCGTCGGAGGCCAGAATCGAAGCAGAAGCCCTGCTTCGAAAATTGGGGGCTGCGGATGGCGTTGATCGACATGAAGGAGAAGGCGACCGAGAGCGATGCATTTCGCTTTCGCATGCTGGGTAACGGCGCGTCGGTGATCGTCGCCGTCTCCCGCGCCGCGGCGCAGCTCGCTGGCGGGTTCCACAACAACCGAACCCACTTCGCCGCGGTCGCCAGCGCGAAGCACTCCAAGGGAGGCCTGGAGCCCAACGGCACGGTCTTCATCGACGCGGCCGACCTATAGGCCTATCGGCAGTTCGATGGACATTGGGCGCCCGCTCCTCCCGAGGGCCGCTGTCCAAGTACATGTCCCGCGAATATCCAGCTCGCCGTCGGCATCGCCGGCGACGAGCGGATAGATACGGTTTGGATTAAGGTCCTGAACGGCGTCTCCGCATTGAAGCGGACCGCCGCCGCTTATGAGCGGGGCGCCTATGACGCCCCCCCGACGAGCGAGAGGACCCCGCCCCGAAGCACTTTCGTGGCGAGGCGACCGGGAGCGGTCGCCGCAGGGCCGCCGCGAGCGCTCAGGCCGACGAGCACACGTAGGACGCTGGAGGACCTTTTACTTGCCCACCGCTCGCGGTCGCCGATAAGACAACTCCAAGATCGGAGATCGCCCAACAATGATCGACGAACCGGAGGGGCGAGACTCGGAACGGCCGGCCCTGATCGACCTGTCCCACGAACCCGCCTTCGTCCTCGCCGGCGTGCAGGTGCTTCCGGCCTCCCGCGAGCTGATCGCCGCCAACGGGTCCGAGTTCCTTCAACCACGGATCATGCAGGTGCTCGTCGCCCTGGCCCGACGGCGCGGCAAGGTGGTGTCTCGCGACGAACTGGCCGCCTCCTGCTGGGGCGGCCGGGTGGTGGGCGAGGACGCCGTCAATCGCTGCATCCAGGCGATCCGCCGCCTCGCGGCCGCCCATGGCGGCTTCGAGGTTCAGACCATCGCCCGCGTAGGTTATCGCCTATCGGAGACCACCGCCGATCCCGGCCGCCCCGACCAACGCCTTCCAAGCGACGCGCCGAGGCCTGAACCGCGCACCGAGCGGCGCCACCTCACCGCCCTGTCCTGCGGCCTGATGCGAGGGGTCGCGGCCGAGGCCGTCGATCCCGAAGAATGGCGGGCGATCGTCCAGCAGTATCGCCTCGCCGTGGCCGAGGTGGTCGCCCCGTTCGGCGGCTTCGTGACCAAGGGTCTCGGCGACAACCTCACGCTCTATTTCGGCTATCCCGAGGCCCAGGAAGACGCTGCTGAATGCGCGGTGCGCGCCGGCCTCGCCATCATCGAAAGACTGCGGACAACCCACGCGGCCGAGCCGGCGAATCTTCGGCCCGCGGTTCAGATTGGCGTCCATGCGGGCCTGGTCCTGATCGTCCAGGACGGCGAGGGCCTCGAATTCGTCGGCGACACCCCAAACGTGGCGCTCCGTATCCAGGCCGCCGCGTCCCGCGATACGCTCATGGCCACCGGCGCGGTCCAAGCCCTGGTCGTCGGCAAGTTCGTGTTCGAGCCGCAGGTCCAGCCCACGGGCGAGGACTCCGCTGTCGCCGCCCGCCGGGTGGTCGCCCCCATCCCCACCTCTCGCCACGGCTCGCGCTTCACCGGTCGCGAGCTCACCCCCTATGTGGGGCGGGAGGATGAACTGCACCTGCTGGCCAGCCGCTGGCGCCGGGTGCAGCGGGGCGAGGGTCAACTTGTCCTGCTCACCGGCGAACCCGGCATCGGCAAGACCCGCCTGGTGCAGGAATTCCGCATGCGGATCGGAGATGCGCCCCACCTTTGGGTCGAGTGCGCCGGCGAGCGGCTCAACTCCAACACCCCCTTCCACGTCGTGGCCCGGATGCTGGATCAGGTGATCCGCTGGCGTGGCGACGAAACCCCGCAGCAGTGCATCGAAGAACTGGAGGCGGCCCTGGAGCGGAGCGGCCTCGACGTCGCCGAGGCGATGCCCCTGATGTGCGAGTTGCTGAACCTCAGCTCGCCCGCCAAGTACCCGCCCCTGACGCTGGCTCCCGACCAGAAACGCCGACGCCTGCTGGCCTGCCTGACGGCCTGGGTCTTGAACCTGGTGCGAAACGTGCCGTTGATCATCGCCATCGAGGATCTGCATTGGGCCGACCCCTCGTCGATGGAGGTGCTGCTGTCCCTCGTCGAGCAAGGCGCCCTTGGGCCGCTGATGCTGCTCTGCACGGCGCGTCCGGAGTTCCGGCCTGGCTGGCCCATGCGCGCCCATCACGTGCAGGTCCAGCTTGACCGCCTGAGCCGAGAGGAGACCCGCGAGTTGGTGGGGGGCGTGGCCGGCGAGGCCCCCCTGAGCCAGGCGGTGATCGAGACGGTCATTGGCCGCACCGACGGCGTGCCCCTGTTCGCCGAGGAGCTCACCCGTCTGATGCTGAGCCACGACGGCCGCGGCGGCGCGCGTGACATCCCTGCGACCCTGCTGCACTCCCTTGAGGCGCGCCTGGCGCGCACCGGCCGCGCCAAGGACGTCGCGCAGCTCGGCGCCGTGTTGGGCCGTGAATTCTCCTACGCCCTGATCGCCGCCGTCTCGCCGCAGCCGGCCGATCAGCTCCAAGCCGACCTGGCTAAGCTGACCGACGCTGAACTCATCTATGTCCGCGGCGTCCCGCCGGAGGCCAGCTACCAATTCAAGCACGCCCTGATCCTGGACGCCGCCTACGAAGGACTGGCGAGGGTCCAGCGCCGCGAGTTGCACACCACCGTGGCCCGCGTCGTCGCCGAGCAGTTTCCCGCCCTGGCCAAGGGCCAGCCTGAAATACTGGCCCGCCACTGGGCCGAGGCCGGCCAGCCCAGCAGGGCGGTGGACGCCTGGGCCGAAGCCGCCAACCTCGCCGCCAGCCGGCACGCTTATCGCGAAGCGGTGCAGAGCTTCCGTCACGCGCTCGCCAGTCTCGAGGCGGTGGAACCTTCCCCGACCCGCGACGCCCGCGAACTGGAACTGCTGGTGCTGCTGAGCGAGGTCGTCAGCGTCGTGCATGGTCCCGCCAACGAAGAATATAGCGCGGTTTCCGAACAGATAACCAACCTCGCCGAGCGCAGCGGCGCGCTGCAGCAGTTGGTCTTCCAAATGCTCAGCCGCTATGTGAGCGCCCTGATGTCCGGGCAGCATCTCAAGGCGCGCGCCCTGGCCGACCAGTTCCTGGACCTCGCTCGCCGCGAGGGCGGCGACGCCGGCCTGCGCATGGCCTACATGGCCCAGATCACCAGCCGCCATGCCGTGGGCGACATGGTGGGCGCCGAGGCGCATATGGGTTCCTGGACCGAAGCGGTGGCGCGCTCGGGGCCCAGTCCCTTCTTGGGCGAAGACGTCATGGTCCACGGCTCCAGCGTGGAAACCGCCTACCTACTCGGCCAGATCGACCTCGCCCGCCGACGCGCGGCCCAGATCGTCGCCACCGCCGAGGCGAGCGGGAGCCCATTCGAGGCCGCGGCCGCCTTGCAGACCGCGGCCTGGTTGGCGGTCCTGCTCGACGAGCCCGATCGCGCCGCCGCCATCGCCACCGCGGCCCTGGCCATCGCCAGGGACAACAGCTTCCACACGGCCAACCAGATCACCTGCATCCTGGCCTGGACCACGGCCCGCCTCGGCGACACGCGCCGGGCGGTCATCTTGGCCGAAAGTTGCTTCGAAGGTTGGAGCGGGGGCGGTTTCCCCCGCTTGCCCGAGGCCCGCCGCCTGCTCGCCCAGATCCGGGCGCTGGACGGCGACGTCGATGGCGCGATGGCGGGCCTGGACGAGGTCTGCGTCATGGCTGCCGATAACCCGACGGTCAGGGCGGCCCATCTGATCGCCCGCGGCGCGCTGCGGCTGTCCCTTGGTCAAGACGACGCCGCCGCGGCTGACCTGCGCGCGGCCATCGACGTCGCCCGGCCGCTCCAAACCGTGTCTCTGGAGCTGCGCGCGACCTTGCCGCTCGCACAGTCATTGGCCGTCCAGGGCCAGAAGGCCGAGGCCCGCGCCCTGCTCGAGCCGGTCTATCGCGCCTTCACCGAAGGCTTCGACACCGCCGACCTGAAGACCGCCAAGGCGTTCCTCGACCAGCTCAGCTAGGGCCCGACGGCCTGTCGACCCGCAGAAATCGGAAAATGATCGGCGATTGATCGGCTGCCGATCCTGTCGGAGCGCCCGCGCTTGGCGCTCTCTGCGTCGCATCAGAAAAGAGAGGAAGTCGCCATGCTCGCCAAGATCAAGCTCGCCGCCCTCGCCGCCATCGCCCTGGGCTGCGCCACCAGCGCTTACGCCGGTCCCGTCCAAGACCTCAATGGAAACACCGAAACCGTCCTGGTGCCGACCGCCGGACTGGACATCGGCACCCACCAAGGCGCGAAGATCGCCCTTACCCGCGTCCAGGCGGCCGCCGCCAAGATCTGCGGCGTTCGGCCGAACGAGCGCGACCTGGGCGCCAGCGCCGCCTATCGCAGCTGCGTGAAGAGCACCACCGATCGCGCTGTCGCCACAGCGAACAGCCCGCTCATCACCGCGCTGAACTCGCCGGCCAGGCCCACCCAGCTCGCCGCCGCCAAGCCCTAGGCCAAGCCCTGCCGATGTTCGCTTCCAAGTCCCTCCCGCGGCCGCGCCTGCGCAGCCGCGGGCTCGCTCCATGACGGGCGCCGCATGACGAACGCCCATTTGGCGCTGCTGCCCGAAGCGGCTGTCGATACGTGCGACGCCGGCTCCCCGATGACCGAAATGGCGCGGTGGGCCTCCGCCGCCCTGTCGGTCGGCCACGCCCACGAATTTACGCCGGCGCGGCCCCGGTCCTGGGCTCGCCAAATCGCTACGGTGACCCTCTTCATGGAGCACCGGCTCGGCGTTCCGCGAAACGAAGCGCTGGCGGTCGCCGTTCTGGAAGTGGCCCGCTTGGGCGCCCTCACACCCGGCAGCATCAAGAAAAATCGCTCCGAGGCCCGCGCGATCCTGCAGTTCGGCTGGGACGGCGGCCCGCCGGCGGCGGCGCCCTCCGCCCGCCCTGTCGACCTGCTGCATGACCTGGTCGCCAAGGTCAGCGTCGTCCGTCTGGCCGACATCCGCAAACTCCGCTCGGCCGCCCTCCGCGGCGCCCGGGGCGGCCGCCCCGCCGCTGGCGAAATGCGTATCCTCGCCCTGGTTCGCCGCCTCCGCGCCGACGCCTTAACCGACGCAATTTCAGCAACCGAATTCGAGGCGATCCAACGCGAGCTGGCTCGAGTCGATTGAATCTGACGGTTGGTGTCTAGCCAAGACCGTACTCAGCGCCTCTTGTGATTGACCCGGCCGACTTCGAGGCGGGGCTCGATTGGCGAGCGTAAAAAGACACGCCAGCTCGTTTCCATAAACGAGCGCGCCGACGCCCCTCTGGCGGCCGCCCAACGCCTGCGACGGGAGCCGTGATGCGGTCCGGGGAGACGAGGGTGTGACCGGCGATCGCGTCATGAGCGTTGATGCCGTCAATATCATAAGATATCTAATTATCAGTCCTGGCAAGACGGCCTCTACCCCAACGCGCCACAAGCCATTTAGCTTGAACTGCAATGAGTTTCGTCCAATTTGGCGAGCGAAACTCTCGAGACATTTATTACTAAGGTGTCGAATGATTCTAAGGATCGTCGTTGAGCGTGAGGGCAGCCAATGCGCGGCGCTCCATATCGCCTCCGAGGTGATCGCCGACCCGGCCGCAACCCCGACAACTTGACCATGACGCCCGACCACGCGTCGGCGAGGAGTAGCTTATGGACGGATTGATGCAGAACTGGTCGATGACGCTCGACCGCATGCTGGATCACGCCGCGCGCTGGCATGGCGAGCGCGAGATCGTCAGCCGATCCGCCGACGGGATCGTCGATCGCACCACCTATGCTCAACTCCACGGCCGCGCCAAGCAGGCGTCCAACGCCCTGATCGCGGCTGGAATCCGTCCCGGAGACCGGGTCGCCACCCTCGGCTGGAACAGCGCCCGGCACCTGGAGGTCTGGTACGGCGCGATCGGTATCGGGGCGGTGCTGCACACGCTCAATCCGCGCCTGTTCCCCGAGCAGATCGTCTACATCATCAATCACGCCAGCGACCGCATCATCCTGGCCGACCCCGCCTGCGCTGATCTGCTCGGCGAGATCCTGCCCCAGTGCCCGTCGGTCGAGCAGGTGATCTTCCTGGGCGACGAGGCCGGCCGGCCCGGCGTCGTCGCGGCCTACGAGGACTGGATCGCGCCGCACTCGGCCGAGTGCGCGTGGGGCGGCTTCGACGAGAACACGGCGGCCGGGCTTTGCTACACCTCCGGCACGACGGGGAACCCGAAGGGGGTCCTCTATTCGCATCGCTCGAACTATCTGCACGCGATGATGACCCTGCAGGCCGATGCGCTCGCTTTGTCGGCCAGGGACACGGTGCTGCTGTGCGTGCCGATGTATCACGCCAACGCCTGGGGCGTGGTCTATTCCGCCCCCATGGTCGGCGCCAAGCTGGTGCTGCCCGGCCAGCGCATGGACGGGGCGTCCATCCACGAACTGATCGAGACCGAGGGCGTCACCTATTCCAGCGCCGTGCCGACCGTCTGGCAGATGCTGCTGACCCACCTGAAGGAAACCGGCGGCAAGCTGACGACCCTCCAGCGCGTGACGGTCGGCGGCGCGGCCTGTCCGGAATCCCTGATCCGCGCCCTCCACGACGATCACGGCGTCGATGTCGTCCAGGGCTGGGGCATGACCGAAACCTCGCCGCTCGCCACCGTCTCGGTCTCGACGCCGCAGATCGCCGCCCTCTCGTTCGACGAGCAGGTCCCCTACAAGCTCAAGCAGGGCCGACTGCTGTGCAACCTGGACCTCAAGATCACCGATGACGCAGGCCAGCGGTTGCCGCATGACGGCAAGACCTTCGGCCGGTTGATGATCAAGGGCCCGACCATCGCGGCGGCCTATTTCGGCGGTGAGGGTGGCGATGTGTTGGACGAGGAGGGCTTCTTCGACACCGGCGACGTCTCCACGATCGACACCGCCGGCTACATGCAGATCACCGACCGCGCCAAGGACGTGATCAAGTCCGGCGGCGAATGGATCAGCTCGATGGACGTGGAGAACATCGCCGTCGGCCACCCCAAGGCCGAGCTTTGCGCGGTGATCGGCGTCGCCCACCCCAAATGGGACGAGCGGCCGGTCCTGCTGGTGATGCTGAAGCCCGGAGAAGTCGCCGAAAAGCAGGAGTTCCTCGACTTCCTGCAAGGCAAGATCGCCCGGTGGTGGACGCCCGACGACGTGGTCTTCGTCGACGAGATCCCCCTGGGAGCCACGGGCAAGATCGACAAGAAGCTGATCCGCCAGCGGATGGCCGGGTACGTCCTGCCGGATGCGTCAACGCCGAACCGGTAAGGCCGCGGCCGCGCCCAGAAACACCCGATCCCAGATCATTTCGCCAAGACGCACGGCGGGCCCAGGTCGCCGCGACCACCCTGCCCAAGGAGTTACACCGATGAGCAAGCTACGCCTGAGCCTCGCCTGCTGGGACTATGACCGCACCCGCGCGCTGGCCGACGGCCGGGTGCAGCCGGACGGGATCGACCTGAACTATCTCAGCCTGCCCGTGGAGGAGACGTTCTTCCGCATGCTGCGGCACCGCGAGTTCGACGTCGCCGAACTGTCCCTGTCGTCCTACTCGGTGTCGGTGGCGCGGGGCGACTCGCCCTTCGTGGCGATCCCGGTGTTCCCGTCCCGCTTCTTCCGTCACTCCTGCATCTTCGTCTCGGCCAAGAGCGGGATCCGCGAACCGAAGGACCTGGTCGGCAAGCGCATCGGCGTGCCCGAGTACCAGATGACGGCGCCGGTCTGGATCCGCGGCATCTTGCAGGATGAGTACGGCGTTGATCCCAGCAGCGTCGAGTATCTGAGCGGCGGCGAGGAGGAGCCGGGACGTGAGGAGAAGCTCAAGCTCGACCTGCCGCCCCGGATCAAACTGCGCCCCATCGGCCCTGATCAGACGCTGTCGAAGATGCTGGCCGACGGCGAAATCGACGCCCTCTATACGGCGCGCGCGCCGAGCACCTTCTACAGCCGGCCAGATGACGTGCGACGCCTGTTTCCGAACTTTGTCGAGGAGGAGCGCGCCTATTTCCGCAAGACCAATATCTTCCCGATCATGCACGTCATCGCCATTCGCCGGGAGGTGTACGAGGCCAACCGCTGGATCGCCCGCTCGTTGCTGAAGGCGTTCGAAGCCTCTCAGCGCGTGACCTATGACGACCTGATGATCACCGCGGCGCTCAAGACCATGCTGCCCTGGCAGATCGCCTCGGTGGAGGACACCATCCGCGAGATGGGCCCCAACTGGTGGTCCTATGGCTTCGAGCCGAACCGCGCCGTGCTCGACACCTTCCTACGGCACCACCACGAGCAGGGCCTGTCGGCCCGGCAGCTCACGCCGGAAGAGCTCTTCGCGCCGGAGACCTTCGAAGCTTTCCGCATCTAGGCGGATCATCGGCCGGGCGGCGCATTCGCGCTCCCGGCCGCCCAGTTAGCCCGGCGCGTCGCCGTAGATTTTCATGAGGCGATAGAGGTAGTCGCGGCCGTCGTAGAGCACCTTGGTGCGCATGCGTTCATTCAGGCCGTGCACGCCGCTGCCGTCCGGATCGGCGAACAATCCGGAGACGCCATAGGTCGGAATACCCACAGGCGTGAGGAACGCGCCATCGGTGGCGCCGGCCAGCATCATCCGCGCCTGCGGCACGCCGGGGAACATCTCGGACGCCAGCTTTTCGGCGGGACCAAGCACATTCAAGTCCAGCGGCGGAGCGGGCGATGCGGTCGCGCGGATCTCACCCATGGTGACCTTGACCTGCGGATCGGCGATCACCTGCTCCAACGTCTGGCGCACGTCGTCGGCGGACGTGCCCGGGAAGATGCGGCAGTTCACGTTGCCCCGCGCGCGCTGCGGCAGGGCGTTGCTGGCGTGCCCCGCCTCGAGCGTGGTCGCGACGCAGGTCGTGTGCAGGACCGAATTGTAGTCGGGATTACGCTCGACCAGGGCCCGCGCCGCGTTGTCGGCGGGATCCTTCAGCAGCGCCACGATGGCGCTTGCCTGCTCGGGCGGAGCCACGTGGACCATGCGGCCGAAGAAGTCGCGGGTGGTGTCGTTGAACACGACCGGGAAACGGTGGCCCTCGACCCGCACCAGGGCGTTGGCCAGGCGGTAGATGGCGTTATCCGGCATTGGCCGGGAGCTGTGGCCACCCGGGTTGGTCGCTTCCAGCACGTAGTTCTGGGCGAGCTTCTCGCCGACCTGGACCGCCAGGAAGGCCGGCTTTCCGCTGGCGTCCAGGAGACCATAGCCGCCTTCGTTCAGCGCGAAGGCCGCGTCGATCAGGTCGCGTCGGTTCTTGGCGAGATAGTCGGCCCCGTTGAACGGGCTGCCGCCCTCCTCACCGCAGGTCAGCGCCAGCTTGAGGGTGCGGCTCGGGCGGTAGCCCTCCTTCTTGAAGCGAACCAGGGTGTCGACGAAGATCGAGGCCATGGCCTTGTCGTCGATCACGCCACGTCCGTAGAAGTAGCCGTTCTCCTCGACCAGGGTGAACGGATCGCGCGTCCAGTCCTCGCGCTTGGCCTCCACCACGTCCAGGTGGGCCAGCATCAGCACCGCCTTGGCCTTGGGATCGCGGCCCGGATAGATCGCGACGAGGCCGCCCTCCTTGGGGCGGTCGGGCGCGGCGAACGCATGGATGTCGGACGCCGGCAGGCCGGCCGCCCGCAGATGGGCGGCCATGCGCTCCGCCGCCAGGGTGCAACTGCCCGATGAGGCGGTGGTGTTGGTCTCGACCAGTTCCTTGTACAGCGCCCGGAACTGAAGCTGGTCAGGCCGCAGGGCCTGGCCCTCAGCCATTGCTGTCCCCGTAGCGCCCAGGAAGAGCGCGCTCGCGACGGCGAAGATCTTGTACATTTTGGCTTCCCGCCGTCCGAAAAGACGCCAGCCCGGGGCGTCGGCGAGGCCCCAGGCTGACGAACGGGTTTTTAGAACTTCACGCCCGCTTCGATGGAGATGTTGCGGGCCGGTTCGACCCAGTAGAGCGCACGAGAGACCGTCGTGATCGGCACCGGCAGACGGAACGCGCCGGCGGTTGTCAGCTCGTTGGTCAGGTTGGTGCCGACCAGGGCCACGTGCCAGCGGTTGTCCGACGGCAGAAGCTCGATGCGCGCGTCGATCTTGGTGTAGGCCTTCTGCTGGCCGTAGAGCGGGCTCTGGTCGTCGGAGTTGAAGAACTTCGAGCGACCCGACATCGCCACCGTGGTCCCCAGCCTCAGGTCGCCCGGCAGGTCGGCGACATAGTGGACCTGAACATTACCGCTGAACTTCGAGATGTTCGGCAGCGGTGAACCGGCCAGGTTGTTCACCGCCACGCTGGCCGGGACCAGCGGATTGCATTGGCTGATCGTCTGGCTCGCCAGGCAGCTCGCGCCTGGATAGTCGTCGTACTTCACGTCCTGATAGGCGGCGCTGGCGGTGACGTCGAAATTGGGCGCCGGATACCAGGACGCCCCGGCCTCGATGCCGGTGCTGCTGGCCTTGGCCGCGTTGCCGACCACGAAGCCCTGGGTGTTCGGATTGTAGGTCGACACCTGCAGCTTATCGAACTTGGTCTTGTAGATCGCGGCGCTGAACACCAGGCCGCTATCGGGCAGCGTGGACTTCACGCCCAGTTCGAAGTTTTCCGAATGCTCGGGCTGGTAGGTGAAGGTCGCGCTGGTCGTCCCGGCGGTGTTGGAGACGAAGCCGCCCGATTTCGAGCCCTGACCATAGACCGCGTAGACCATGGTGCGCGGCGCCACGTCGTACTGCAGCGTGACCGACGGATCGAGCCGGCCCTCGTCGATATCGCCCCTAGCCACGCTGTTCGGGCGGAACGGGAACGGCCCCTGGAGCTGTACGCCTTGGTAGAATCCACGCTTGTTGGTGCGGGAATAGCGCAGGCTGCCCAGGGCGCGGAAGCGGTCGGAGAGGTGGTAGGTCCCCTGCCCGAATATGGAATAGGACTCCGCCTGCTGCTTGAACTGGCTGCCCAGGAAGAAGTTGCCGAAGGCCAGAATGTAGTTGGTGTATGACTGGGCGTTGTACTGGGAGTTGTCGTAGTAGGCGCCGACGATGTAGTCGAACTTGCCGCCGGTGGGCGACTGCAGCCGAACTTCCTGCGACCACTGCTGGAAGTGCTCCGGGAAGCTGTTGAAGACCGAAGGCGGGGCCACGGCGCCGCCGCCACCGGGAATGGTCTGGTCGAAATTGTTGACGTGGCTGGCTTTGAAGAACGAGTAGCCGCTGATCGCCGTCAGGGTAAATTCGCCGAGCTGCAGGTTGCCCGTGCCGGCGAAGTTCCATGAGGTGGTTTCGAAACCGGCCGGCCCCAGCCGGCCGCTTTCAACGGCGTAGCGGGTAAGCTTGGGCTGCTGCGTTCCGTTCAACGGGCCAGAGACGCTCACGCTCCCCAGGCTTTCGGCGTGGCCGTACTCGATCTTGGCGAGATAGTCGAAGCTGTCGGTGGGCGCGTATTTCAGCGTCAGGCGCGCCAACTGCGCCTTATCCGTCGGCTCTTCGCCGCCGCCGGGGGCGAGGTTGTCAATATAGCCGTCCTGGTCGCGGACCTTGACGGCCAGGCGCGCGCTCAGCGTGCTGGTGAGCGGCCCAGAGACATAGCCGCTGAGCTCATAGCCCTTGCGGTCGAAACTGTAGATGCCGGTCGCCGCGCCTTCGAAGTCCGATGTCGGCTGGGCAGTGACGATGCTGATGGCGCCGGCCGCGGTGTTCTTGCCAAACAGCGCTCCTTGCGGACCGCGCAGCACTTCGATGCGCTGCAGGTCGAAGAACGGGGCGCTGAACTGCCGCGAGCGGCCGGCATAGACGCCGTCGACGTACAGGCTGACCGACTGGTCGAAGGCGTAGTTCTGCGACGGCGAGCCGAAGCCGCGCATATAGATGACGTCGTTGCCGCCGGACGACTGCACGTTCATGTTCGGCACGCTCAGGGCCCGCAGATCGCCGGTGTGAAACGCCTCGATCTTCTGCGCGGACACCACCTCGATCGAGATTGGAACGTTCTGAACGTTCTCGGACCGCTTCTGAGCGGTGACGATCACTTCGGCCACCTGGTCGGCGCCCGCGGCGTACGCGGGAAGTCCCGCGCCCCCTGTGGCCAGCGCGGCGACGGCGGTCGCGGCAAAAAGACGTTGAATCCTACCCATGGTCTCCCCCTCTCAACTGCCCGACTTGTGTGGCGTCGGGCTTGAATTGACGGCGCATCAGCGGAGACGACGGGCGGCATGCAGGTAAGGCCACACCGGCCTCGGGCGGCCTCCGGGGAGACTGAGCCTGAAACTGATCCGAGCCGTTCGCGCCTGGCGCCTGAATGGCGTCTCGATCGCGCCAAATCTAGCGAGTCAAATCATTAGAGTTCGAATGACAAATGTCAAACTTGTTGCTGGGAAAAGGAAAAATGTAATTTGATATCGAATTGTCTAAGCCCTTCCGGGGCGTTGAGCGCTTTCGCGTTCAGCCAGGCGCGTCAGCGCCCACCGGCTCGAGCCGCATGACGTCGCCCGCCCTGCAGGCGCACAGATGCTCAGGCGGAAAAGAGCGCCGCTTTAGTCCAAGATCTCTGGAAAAGATGGGCGGTTAGGCCGGGCTCAGACCGAACTGTCGGGGGCGACGTCGACGTCGATATCTTCGGAAAGATTGTCGATGGTCTTTCGAAGAAGGCTACGCAGGATGCGCGCCTCCTCCGGCGTCATGCCGCGCGTCGCCATCTCGTTCACCTCGGCGACGAAGGGGGCCAGCAGCGGCCGCAACTGGCGCGCCCGCGGCGTGAGGTAGACGTGGAGCTTGCGGCGGTCATCGGGGCTTTGCCACCGATGGACGAGGCCCGCCTTTTCCAGACCTTTCAAGGCGCTGACGGTCGTCGGCTGCTGCAGCCCGACGCGGTGGCTCAGCTCCCGCTGGGTGATGCCGTCCTCGATCCATAGAACCCGCAGGAATCTCCACTGACCGCTGGTGACGCCGTGAAGCATCGTGCGCTTCTCCAGCGCCCGCGAAAAATTGCGGAAGGCGATGCGGGTCAGGTAGCCGAGGCTGTAGTTGGGATCGAGGTGCAGATCGAGGTCGTTGGCGGTATCCATAAGCAATCTGTCGCATCCGAAGTGGAACCGATCAACGCCCACCTTGCCCGGGGCGACATTCGGCGCCGCCTGCATGCCGCCAAGCGACCTGGCCGTCGATCCGGGATCAGATTCACGTTCTAAGCGTCTGGCGCAGGCCCTTCCGCTGACGAGCCGTCCGACCCTAGATGCGCTTGGCCACCCAGTCGGACATCAGCGACGCGACCCGGTGACGATCCTCTGGGGAGTCCTCGAAATAGTGCGCGCCGGGAACGAGTTCGATCTGCTTGTCGCGCGAGCCGATGCTGCTGAAGATCTGCTGGGCGTCGCTCGGGAACACGCCGGCGTCCGAGGTCCCGAGCAGCACCAGCGCGGGCGTGTCGAACTTGGCGAGTTGCGCCCCGCCCTGGCACTTGGAGGTTTCAAGGCTCCACATGGAGAGCCATGTGGTCAGGTTGTTGGTGCGGCCCAGCCCCGGTCCCCGGTTGGTCTTGGCCGGATCGCCGCGATAGCACCAGGGCGTCTTGCGATCGGACGGATCGATCGTCCCGTCCATGAAGCGCAGGTCGCCCCAGGCGCGGTAAAGCGGGAAGACCCGGTCGGCGACGCCGGCGGCGTTCAGGCGGGCCAGCTCCAGCTTCGCCCAGTCGGTGATCTTCTGGTTGCGCGCTAGCTGCGCGGCCCGATAGCGCGCGATGAACTCCGGCGAATAGGGCGGGCCATTGTCGGGATTGAAGGGGTTCAGCGACTCATCGGTCGCGACCGGATCGTTTTCGTCGAGCACCGACGGGTCGAGCCAGGAGGTCAGCACTTCGGGCCGGCCCTGGTGGGCGTTGAGCGAGATGTAGAGATCGGCCCTCGGCAGCGAGGCCAAGGCGTCATGGCCGGCCCCCTGCAAATTGGCCGCAAGCGTCGGGGCGATGGCCTCGGCCTGATAGGCCGCCATCAATGAACCGCCGCCGGAATTGCCGAGGATCACCACCTGTTCGACGCCGGCGACTTCGCGCAGCCATTTCACGCCGACGGAGATATCGATCAGGGCGTGCTCGAGCAGGAACTGATCCTCCGCGCCGCGATAGCGCGTGTTCCAGCCCAGGAAGCCGTAGCCCCGCGAAGCCATGTATTCGGCGATGTAGTGCTCGCTGAAATCGACATTGTAATGGGTGGCGATGAACGCGACCTTGGGGCGCTTGCCCTTCGGGGTCCAATAAAGCCCCTGGCAGGGATGCCCGCCCGCCTGGATGCGGGGCGCCGTGGGGGATGCGAAACCCAGGAATTGACGCTCTACTTGGTTCAGCAAATCGGCTTCGGACATCGCCCACTCCCCTGTCGATGCCCAACCATGTCAAAGCTGGATGGCGCTATCACTTCAATATCTAATTATTATGATCCGATTTCTCGCCTGTCCAGTCGATCGACGCCTTATTTTGTTGATGTCTCGGCGAGTCGCCGAGCTGTTGAAAATTGTTAGATAGCGAAGTAATTTCCAGACCGCCCACCAAGGAACGCGTATGGCCCACACCGCTGACGGCTTGTTGAATATCGGGGTGATCGGCCTGGGTCGCGGTTTCGCGCTCATGGCCCCGACCTTCCGCGCCGACCCGCGCTGCCGATTGGTCGCGGCGGCGGACCCAAGGCCGGAGGCGCGGACCCGCTTCGAAGCCGAATTCAGCGGCCGGGCCTATGACGACGCCGAAGCCCTGTGCGCCGACCCAACCGTCAATCTCGTCTATATCGCCAGCCCGCACCAACACCATGCCGCCCAGGCCATAGCGGCGGCGCGCGCTGGCAAGCACGTCCTGGTCGAAAAGCCCATGGCGCTGGAGCCCAGCGCATGCCGGGCCATGATCGCCGCCGCGCGCGAGGCGGGCGTCCACCTGATCGTCGGGCCAAGCCACGGCTTCGACGCCTCGATCGCCAAGGCGGCCGAACTGATCGCCACTGGCGACTACGGCGCGGTGCGCATGGCCCAGGCGCTGAACTACACGGACTTTCTCTACCGCCCGCGCCGGCCGGAGGAACTGGACACCGCGCAGGGCGGCGGCGTTGTCTTCAGCCAGGGGGCGCATCAGATCGACGTCATCCGCAGGCTGGTGGGCTCACCGGTGACACGGGTGCGCGCCCAGGTCGGAGCCTGGGACCCCGCCCGGCCGGCGGACGGCGCCTATACCGCCTTCCTGAGCTTCGCCAACGGCGCCGCGGCCTCGCTCACCTATAGCGGCTATGGCCGATACGACACCGATGAGCTGATGGGCTGGATCGGCGAAACCGGCCGCCCCAAAGACCCCGCCGCCTACGGCGCCGCGCGGCGGCGGCTGTCGTCGGGCGCGGAAGGGACCCTGAAGGCCGAGCGGGCCTATGGCGGCGCCGGCGCCGACCTGCCACCGGCCGAGCACCACGAACACTTCGGCCCGATCATCGTCAGTTGCGAACGCGCCGACCTGCGGCCCCTCGCCGACGGCGTGCTGATCTATGGCGATGAGAAGCCTCAACTGCACGAACTGGCCGCGCCGACCGTGCCGCGCAAGGAGGTCATCGATCAGGCCTGGGGCGCGGTCATTGAGGGGCGAGCGCCGCTGCACACCGGCGAGTGGGGCCTGGCCAATCTCGAGGTCTGCCTCGCCATGCTCCGCTCCAGCGCCGAGGGGCGCGAGATCGACCTGCCGGCCTAGGCGGCGGCCAATCCGTCTGGCCGCAACGCCTTCGCCAAGAACGCCACGCGGGCGACCATGACCGGGATCAACTGCCTTGGCATGGGATCCACAAGGCTAGGCCCGTCAAAGGCCTTGTTTGCGAAGGGCACCGCCACCTGCTCGGTGGCGACCACGGTCTGGATCGTTCCAAGGATCTGGCGAAGGTGAGCCAGGCCGCGCAGCCCGCCGAACGGGCTGATCGAGGCCGACATGATGCCTGCAACCTTTCCACGGAAGGCCGGTAGCGCGACCATGGTTTCGCCAGGGCGCGGACGGGACGCCCAGTCGATGGCGTTCTTCAGCACGCCGCTGACCGAACCGTTGTATTCCGGCGAGGCGATCAGAAAGCCGTCGTGCGCGATGAACTGGGCGCGCAGCGCGTCGGCTTCGGCCGGAAAGGCCGAGGCTTCAAGATCCTCGTCGTAGAGGGGCAGGTTGAAGTCGCGCAGATTGATCATCGTCACCGCGGCGCCGGCGTCGCCGGCCGCCTCCGCGGCGATATTCAGAAGGCGTTGATTGAAGGAATCCCTGCGGGTGCTGCCGGCGATGGCGAGCAATTTCGGCTGGGTCATGCGGGGGATCCAACCTGGGCGCGGAACGCCGCCACATGGGCGGAATCCAGGTACTCGTTCAGCCGCGAAATCTTGCCGTCCTTGAGCGTGCCGACCAGCACGCCTGGCATGCTGACATAGACGCCATCCTTGCGGCGGCCCGTCAGGACGTGCTGCTGGACGAAGCCGCCGTCGAACACGTCTACGCGCCGCTGCTCGTAGCGCCGCTCGCTGATCCGCTCGATCATGCCCGCGAGGGTCTTCAGGTTGTCCTCGCGGGACTGATCAAGGTTGTCGAAATTGTGCCAGACGACCAGATCGGGAGCATAGCAGTCGGCGACCCCGTCGACGTCGCCGCGCTCGATGGCGTCGAAGAGGCGCGCGGCCAGCGCCCTGGTCTTGTCGTACTCGGACATCTCGATCCTCTCGAAGGGCGCGGCGCCGCGGGCGTTCGTGGTCAGGCGGGGATCATGCTGTGGTCGGGGACGCCGGCTGCGGTCATCGGCGCGTCGCGCGCTTCGTCGTCCCGCAACGGGCGCGTCCAGGCGGCGAACTCGAGACAGGCGCCGTCCGGGTCGAAGAAGTACATCGAGCGCACATAGACGTCGTCATTGAACTCCGCGGCCACGCCGCTGGGAGAATTGTCGTGTTCGAGGATGCGGGTGACGTCGATGCCCTTCTCGATCAGCCGCCGATGATATTCTTCGAACTTCTCGGCCGGCACGTTGAAGGCGATGTGGTTCATCGACCCGTGGACGCTGGTGATGTCGCCGCGGGTCGGCAAGTTGAGCGGAGCGGCCAGGCCCGGGGCCGCAGGGGGCGCATTGGGGAGCCAGAAAAAGGCGATGCAGTCGCCGTTGCCGATATCGAAGAAGAAGTGCTGCCCGCCGTTGGACAGGTTGATCGTCTTGGTCAGCGGCATGCCCAGCACGTCGCGATAGAAGGCCACTGTCTTGGCCATGTCCTTGCAGACCAGCGCAAGGTGATGGACCCCGCGAATGTCAAATTCGGTGTTCGCCGCCATGGGTTTCCTCCTGATCCGGCCGTGCACAGCAGCCGGTTTGTGTTTGGGCGCTCACGACGCCTCTGGATGTTCCGCCTAGATCAAAATTCGTTCGAACTCTAATAATTCGTCGTTCGCCTTGCCAATGGAATTGACAGGCTTGGCGTAGGCGCTGATGTCGGCGTTCCGCCTGATCATCGGGATCAGGCGTCCACCTTGCGATAGGACAGCGACCGCCAGTCGGCGCCCTTGGGCAGCATGCCCTCGAAGGACGCCAGGTCGAGGTGTCGCGGGCGCGGCTCGGCGGCGCCAAACGCGGGCGCGCCGTCCTGGAAGGCCTTCACCGCGGCGACCATCTGTTTGCGGAACTGCAGAACCGCCAGGTCGCTTCCACCGAGGTGATCCTCGCTGCGGTCGGCGATCGGCCCCATGGATTCCCACATGGCCATGTCCTGGGTCGGAATGCCGTCGATGCCGGTGAAGTCGCCGGCCTTCATCTTGGCGCGGTCCTGGCGGTAGCGGTTGTCGGCGTTGCGCAGCTTGTAGAAGTTCTCGTCGAGATCGACCCCGACCTCGGCGGCGCAGAACCGTCGCCACTCAGCCTGCCCGATGCCCTTCGTCGGATGCCAGGCGATCCAATAGAACATGCAGTTGACGTCATCGATCGGCACCAGCATCTGGGCCAGATTGTACTGATCATTAGGCGGGATCAGCACCGTGAACGGCGCGATGAACAGGGTCGTTCGGACATAGTCCTGAGACTCCGGCTTGCTGACCGGCTTGCGGATCGCGGCGTAGTGGAAACCGAAATCGGTCGCCTCGGCCACCATGCGCGGCGCCTTGTCGTTCGAGGGGCGGAGCCAGGACTCGGCCGTCGCCGTCGAGCCCTCGACTTCAGCGGTCGGCATGTTGCTGGAATGCAGGCTGGAGGAGTGGGCTGAATCGATAGAGCCCTCGAGCACCTGCGCCCAATTGCAGGCCGCGTGCATCTTGACGATGCTGGTCTTTGTCGTGGCCGTGGGCGCCCAGGCCGGCGCTTGGAACTCGGCGACGTCGTCGACCGGCCCGAGCCACGCCCAGACAAAACCACCGGCCTCATGCACCGGATATGCGCGGTGCTTCAGGTTGGCCCGCAGGCGCGAGTCTGGCTGCTCGGAGGCCATGTCCATGACGTTGCCGGCCACGTCGAACTTCCAGCCGTGATAGAGGCACCGCAGGCCGCAGTCTTCATTGCGCCCGAAGACCAATGAAGCGCCGCGGTGCGGACAACGCTCGTCCATCACGCCGACTTGGCCCTTGGTGTCGCGGAAGACAACGAGGTCCACGCCCAGGAGGCGGGCCTTGACGGGCGCTCCATCGGGCTCGGCCACCTCTTCGCTCATGCAGACCGGCAGCCAATGGCGCCGCATCATCTGACCCATCGGCGCCTCGCCTTCCACGCGACAGAGCAACTCGTTGTCGGCCGGTCTCATGCGAACTCCTTCACGGGGCCGACCGGATGCCGGCCCTCAATTTCATTCGATATCTAATGATTTAGATTTCGATAGACCGAGTGTCCAGCCGAAATTCAGGACAGAAAGCCAGGTCTGTGCACGCATCCTATATCATTAGATCCAAAATTATTATCGCGGCTGGCAGGACCAGTAGCGCGCGCCAACCGCCAGAAGCGTCAGGCGTCGACAATGCGCCGGGGCCGCCCCACCCCGACAGACATATGCAATTGCGAATCGATTGCGCCACCTCTTGACGGTCCCGCGCGCCAGGGTGAGCTGCCAGGCGCCTTGGAGCGGTTCAGCGTGGGCGGGTCGCTACGTTGGGAAAGCCGGCCGCCGCAGACGGCGGTGAACCCTGGCACGGGGGTGAGCGAAGCCGTTGGTCAGCCGGCCGATGTGCTGGTCAATCTGATGGGTCAGTTCGACGTCAACGATCGCACGTCGGTCCAGTTGGCGGCCGCCGCCGCTCGTCCGCCTTGCGCGGCGCATATCGGGGCCTCGGCGATCCCAAATTCGATCATGGCCGGGGCGAAGTTCAGGTTGTCGTGCTTATCCCGCGTCAGCTTGAGAAGAACGAACCGCTGCAACTCGCTAAGCCGCGCCCACTGGGACCGACTGGGCGGCGCCAGGCCGACCGAGCGCGCCTGATGGGCGACGCTGGCCGGCACGTTGTCGGCGTCGGTCCATTGCTCGCAGGGAGGCTCGACCAAGGCCTTGGCGGGCTCGCCGGCCCGCAGCGCGATCAGGGCCACCAACTCGGCACGGTAAGCTTCGACCTGCGCCGCGCCCTCGCAGGGCGCCATCAACAGGTCCTGCCGGTCAGCTCGCGTAAAGCGGCTCCATTGGCGCAGGGACAACTTGATCGCGCACGCATCCAGCTTGAAGCGCACGGCCATCGGAACGCAGCGCAGGGTGGCGACGAAATCGCTCTCGAAGGCGAACAGCTGGGCGTCGTTCATGACAGGGCTCGGGCCGGCGAGACGTCGGCGAAGCTGGCGATCGACGCCCGCGCGGTGACCTCGCCGATCAGGATGACCACGGGTCCGGTCGGCTTCGCCACGTCGAGCGCCTGCGCCAAGGTTTCGAGCGTGCCCGCGACGCCGCGCGCCGCGCTGTGGCCGGCGTTCTCGACGGCGATGGCCGGCGTGCAGCCCAGCCAGCCTTCGCTCATCAGCTGGTCGGCGGCATCCCGCACCTGATCACGGGCCATGTAGAGCGCCAGGGTGGTGTCGGCGCCCAGGCTCTTGCGGCCCACCTCGACGAGCCCGCCGCCCGCCGCGGTCGCCGTGCAGATCAGCAGGCGCCGGCTCTCCCCGCGATGGGTGAGCGGGAAGCCGAACTGAGCCGCCGCCGCGCTGGCCGCCGTGACGCCCGGCACGATCTCGGTGCTGACGCCGTGGCTGTTGAGGAAGGCCTGCTCCTCGCCGACCCGGCCGAAGATCGAGGGATCGCCGCCTTTCAGCCGCACGACATCGATCCCGCGCCGGGCCAGGCGCAGCATCAGGCGATTGATGGTCTCCTGCTTCATGCTGGTCCGCCCGGCCCGCTTGCCGGTCTGGATTTTCAGGCAGGCGGCGGGCGCCAGGGCCAGGACCTCCTCGGAGATCAGGGCGTCGTAGAGCAGGGCCTGGGCCGATCCGATGGCGCGGGCCGCACGCAGGGTCAGCAGGTCGGCGGCGCCAGGACCTGCGCCGACCAGTTTCACGGTTCCGAGGCGAGCTTCAGGCTGCATCGAGGATCTCCGTTCGGGGTGTTGCAGACAGGATGCGGGCGATCTCCGGCCGGCAGGAACCACAGCTCGAGCCGGCCCCAGTGGCGTCGCTAACCGCGTCGACATCGTGGGCGCCGGCCTCGATCGCCCGGGCGATGACGCCGGCGCGAACATTGCGGCAGGCGCAGACCACGGGAGAGGTTTCCGTCGCCCGGCCCGGCGCGCGACCGATCAGCAGCGCGGCGCGGTCCTGGGCCGTCAGGCTGTCTGCGGTGAACAGCTCGGCCAGCCAGGCGCGGGGTGGCAGGGCGCCGGAGGTGGTGGTGAACAGCACCCGGTCCAGGCGCTCGCCATCCATGAACGCCTCGCGTAGAGAGCCGGCGGCCGGGTCCTCGTAGCGGAGCGCGCCGCCCGCCGCCCCGTGCAGCAGCAGCTTGGCCAGGGCCTCGCGCTCCCCATCATCGCCGCGCCCGGCGAACTCGTGGAGGTGGCATCCGTCCTGGGGAATCCGCCGCCAGACGAGATCCAGATGGGCCGGCGGAGCGAAGGCGTCACGCGAGATGTGAAAGCCCCGCCAGGTCTCGCGATAGGGCCGCACGCGGGCCGGCGTATGTTTGAACTCCGGCTGGCCGGAACGCGGATCGACCTGCGCGGCCACCAGGGGGTTGGCCCGGCCGGACGGCGCGAAGCCTTGCGTCCAGTGCATCGGCATGAAGATCGAGCCGGGGCGCTGACGGTCGGTGACGCAGGCGAGCACGACGGCCTCGCCTTGCGCGGTCCTCACCCGGGTCAGCGCGCCGTCGGTGATCCCCACGGCCTCGGCGTCGGCCGGGTGAATTTCGACGAACGGCTCGGGGGCGTGACGCCATAGACCCGGGGCCAGACCGGTGCGGGTCAGGGTGTGCCACTGATCACGGATCCGCCCGGTGTTGAGCGCCAGCGGAAAGGCCGGATCGGTCGCCTGGGCAGGACCGGCCGCCGGCGTCGGCAGCATCTGCGCCCGGCCGTCCGGGGTCTGGAACCGCCCATCGACAAACAGCCGCGCCGTACCGCCCTGCCCGGTCACCGGCCACTGGACCGGCTGCAGGGCGTCGTAGTCGTCAGGCGTGAGGCCGACTAGGCCGGAGAGATTCAGCAACCGGTCGTCGTTCTCATAGGCGCTCATCCGGGCCCATTCCCGGAACACCTGGACGGGCGAGCGCCACGAGAAGGCGTCCGCGTGGCCCATGGCGCGGCCGACATCGGCGATGATCCGCCAATCGGCCCGCGCCTCGCCGGGCGGCGCGAACAGCGCGCGCTGCCGCGAGATCCGGCGCTCGGAATTGGTGACGGTTCCATCCTTCTCGCCCCAGGCCAGGGCCGGCAGCTTCACATGGGCGAAGGCCGTGGTGTCGGTCTGGGCCATGCAGTCGGAGACCACGACGAACGGACAGGCGGCCAGGGCGCCGCGGACTGCGCTGGCGTCCGGCATGCTGACCGCCGGGTTGGTGGCCATGACCCACAGCGCCTTGATCTTGCCGCTGGCGACAGCGTCGAACATGTCGACGGCCTTCAGGCCCGGACGCTCGGCGACCCGCGACGCGCCCCAGAAGCGGGCGACCCGCGCGCGGGACGCCTCGTCGAAATCCATGTGCGCGGCCAAGGTCGTGGCCATGCCGCCGGTCTCGCGTCCGCCCATGGCGTTGGGCTGGCCGGTGATCGAGAACGGGCAGGCCCCGGGCTTGCCGATCCGGCCGGTGGCCAGATGGGCGTTGAGGATCGCCAGCCCCTTGGTCACGCCCTGGGCCGACTGGTTCGAGCCCATCGAGAACAGGCTGACGGTCCGCGGCGTCTGCGCGAACATCTGGAAGAAGCGTTCGAGGTCGGCGAGCGCCAGGCCGCAGTCGGCGGCGACCGCCGAGGGCGACTGGTCGTCGGCCGCCAAGGCCGCCTCGACCTGCGCGAAGCCGGACACGTGGGCGGCGATGTAGCTGCGATCCACCGCCCCGCGACGGATGAGATCGGCAAGCAGGCCGTTCCAGAGCCGCACGTCGGTCTGGGGCGCCAGCGGCAGATGCAGGTCCGCCACCTGCGCGGTGTCGGTGCGGCGAGGGTCGATCACCACATGGCGCTGGCCGCGCGCGCGCGCCGCCTCCATCCGCCGGAACAGCACCGGATGGGTCCAGGCCGCATTGTGGCCGGCGAACACCACCAGGTCGGCGAGATCCAGATCCTCGTAGCAGCCCGGCACCAGATCGGCGCCGAAGGCCAGCTTGTGGGCCACCACCGCCGAGGCCATGCAAAGCCGAGAGTTGGTGTCGATGTTCCCCGACCCGATGAAGCCCTTCATCAGCTTGTTGGCGGCGTAGTAGTCCTCGGTGAGAAGTTGGCCCGAGACGTAGAACGCCACCGAGTCCGGGCCATGCCTGGCGATGGTCTCGGAGAACCGGCGCGCGACCAGCGCCGTGGCTTCGTCCCAGGTCGCGCGGCGATCGCGGATCATCGGGAACAGCAGCCGGCCGTCCATCCCCACGGTGTCGGCCAAGGCCGCGCCCTTGGAGCAGAGCCGGCCGTGGTTGGCGGGATGGGCCTCATCCCCTGCCAAGGTCAGGGCCCGGCCCTCGGCGCGGCCGGACACCCCGCAGCCGACCCCGCAATAGGGGCAGGTGCTCTTCCGGGCTTCAGCGCCGCCCGCCATGGTTCAGGTCCGTCCCAGGAACAGGCGGCCCTCGCGGACCTCCAGCGGCACGACCGGCGCGCAGCCCTTGCCGCGATCGGCCCCCATCGGCTCCCCCGTGGCCAGGTCGATGGACCAGGCGTGCAGCGGGCAGGTCACCGCGTGACCGTGGATGATCCCCTGGCTGAGCGGGCCGCCCTTGTGCGGGCAGGCGTCCTTCAACGCGAACACCAGGCCATCCCCGGTACGGAAGATCGCCACGTTGCCGCCCGGCGTCGGCACCCGCCGCGCGCCGCGCAGCGGAATGTCGGTGACCGCGCCGACGTCGGTCCAGGCGATCGGGTCTTTCACCAGAGCGTTCATGCGGGTTCGAACTCCATGCGACGGCTGAGGGGGGTGAACTCGTCGGAGTGGCGGCCGGCCACCCGCTCGGCCCAGGGGTCGATGCGGAAGAACCGCTGCGAATAGGCGAAGCGGTCGTAGAGGGCGCGGCGCACCTGCGGGTCCTCGACCTGGGCGCGGATGCTGTCCAGGCCCACGCGGGCCATCCATTTGTAGATCCGCTCCAGATACCAGCCCTCCTCGCGGTAGGCCTGGGTGACGGCGCAGATGGTCCAGATCGCCTCCTCTTCGGTGGCGACCTTGGTCAGCAGTTCGGTGCCCTGGATGTGCAGGCCGGCCGCGCCGCCGACATGGATCTCGTAGCCGCTGTCGACGCAGATCACGCCGATGTCCTTGCAGGTCGCCTCGGCGCAATTGCGGGGGCAGCCGGAGACGCCGAGCTTGACCTTGGCCGGGGTCCAGGAGCCCCACATGAACTTCTCGAGCCGCACGCCGAGCCCGGTGGAGTCCTGGGTCCCGAACCGGCACCAGTCGGTGCCGACGCAGGTTTTCACGGTGCGCAGGCCCTTGGCGTAGGCGTGGCCGGAGACCATGCCCGCCGCGTTGAGGTCAGCCCAGACCGCCGGCAGGTCGTCCTTCTGGACGCCCAGCAGGTCGATCCGCTGGCCGCCGGTGACCTTCACGCTGGGGATCTTGAACTTGTCGACCACGTCGGCGATGGCGCGCAGTTCGTCGGAGTTGGTCATGCCGCCCCACATGCGCGGCACGACAGAATAGGTGCCGTCCTTCTGGATGTTGGCGTGGACCCGCTCGTTGATGAACCGGGACTGCTTGTCGTCGCGGTATTCGCCAGGCCAGGCGCAGATCAGGTAGTAGTTCAGGGCCGGGCGGCAGCTGGCGCAGCCGTCGGGGGTGCTCCATTCCAGGGCCTGCATGACGGCCGGCATGGACTTCAGGCTCTCGGCGACAATCCGGCGACGGGCCTCCGCATGGCCGTGATGGGTGCAGCCGCAGACCGGCTTTGGCCCCGTCTGGGCCTTGAAGCCGTCGCCCAAGGTCAGCATCAGCAGCTTCTCGACCAGCGGCGTGCAGGAGCCGCAGGAGGCCGAGGCCTTGGTCACCGCCTTCACCTCGTCCAGGGTGCTGAGGCCTTGCGCGACAATGGCCCCGGTGATCGCGCCCTTGCACACGCCGTTGCAGCCACAGACCTCGGCGTCGTCGGCCAGGGCTGCAACGGCCGCGCTAGGGTCCAGGCCTCGAAGGCCCTCCGTGGCGGTTTGACCGAAGATCAGGGTCTCGCGAATGTCGGCGACCTCGGCGCTTTGGCGCATCAGGTCGAAGTACCAGGCGCCGTCCGCCGCATCGCCGAACAGCACGGCGCCGGCGACCTTGCCGTCCTCGATCACCACGCGCTTGTAGACCCCGCGTCCGGCGTCGCGGAACACGATGTCCTCGCACCCCTCCCCGCCCGCGAACTTACCGGCGGAGAAGACGTCGACGCCCGACACCTTCAGGCGCGTCGAGAGCACCGAACCCTCATAGGCCCCGGCGGTGTCGGTCAGGCCGGCGGCCAGCGCCTTGCACATCTCCCAGATCGGGGCGACTAGGCCATAGCACTGGCCGCGGTGCTCGACGCATTCCCCGACCGCCGAGATCCGGGGATCGGAGGTGCGCATCTGGTCATCGACGATCAGGCCGCGCCCGACCTCCAGCCCCGCCGCCTTGGCCAGGCTGGTGTTGGGGCGGATACCGACCGCCATGACCAGCAGTTCGCAAGGCAGGGTGCGGCCGTCCTTGAGCTTCAGGCCCGCGACCCGGCCGTCGACGCCGACGATCTCCTCGGAGACCGCGCCGAGTTCGGTGGCGACGCCTTTGCCGGCCAGCGCGTCGGCCAGCAGGAAGCCCGCCGAGGCGTCGAGCTGGCGCTCCATCAGCACGTCGACCAGATGGACGACCGTGGCGGCCATGCCCCGGCGCACCAGGCCGTAGGCGGCCTCGATGCCCAGCAGGCCGCCGCCGATCACCACAGCCCGCGCGCCGGTCTGGGCCGAGGCGGCGACCATCGCCTCGACGTCGTCCAGGTCGCGGAAGGTGACGACGCCTTGCAAGTCGCCGCCGGGCAGCGGCAGGCGGATCGGATCGGAGCCGGTCGCCATGATCAGCCGGTCATAGCCGACCTCCAGCCCGCCCTCGGCGCTGACGATACGGGCCTGGCGGTCGATGGCCTGGACCGCGCGGCCGGCATGCAGGGTGATGGCGTTGTCGCGGTACCAGGCCTCGTCGTTGATTACGATGTCGGCGAAGGTCTTCTCTCCGGCCAGCACCGGCGAGAGCATGATGCGGTCGTAGTTCACCCGCGGCTCGGCGCCTAAGATGGTGATCTCGTAGCGACCTGGATCGCGCTTCAAGACCTCTTGCACCGCCCGGCAGCCGGCCATGCCGTTGCCGACGACGATCAGTCGTTCCTTGGCCATCAGGGTCTCTCCGATCAAACGCGCGAGGGGGAGCCGGCGGCGTCAGCCGTGGCGGGCCAGGTCTTGCGCCACCGCGCCTTGACCCCGGTCAGGCAGGTCAGGGCGACGAGGGCCAGGGCGGCGAAGGCCAGCAGGCCGGCCTGGTACGAACCGGTCGCCTGCTTGGCCCAGCCGAGGCTCGCGGCGAGGTAGAAGCCGCCGACCCCGCCGGTCATGCCGACCAGGCCGGTGACGACGCCGATCTCCTTGCCGAACCGCTGGGGCGCCAGTTGGAACACCGCTCCGTTGCCCGCACCGAGCGCCATCATGCTGAAGAGCAGGACGGCGAAGGCGAACCAGATGCTGGGGGCGTGGAAGCTGGCCAGGGCCAGGCCCAGCGCCGCCAGGATATAGACGACGCTCAGGGTCCGGATCCCGCCGAACCGGTCGGCCAAGGCGCCGCCCACCGGCCGCAGGAACGAGCCGCCGAACACGCAGGCGGCGGTGAAGAAGCCCGCCGTCACCGGGCTGAGCCCGTACTCGGCGTTGAAGTAGATGGTCAGCGAGGACGAGAGGCCGACGAAGCCGCCGAAGGTGACGCTGTAGAGCAGCATCAACCACCAGGCGTCCGGGGTCTTGAGGACGTCGAGATACTCGGTCAGCGCCTTGGGCGGCGGCGGGTTCGGGGCGTCCTTGGCGAAGATCAGGAAGGTGACGAAGGCGACCGCCAGCGGCAGGCAGGCCAGGCCGATCACGTTGCTCCAGCCATAGGCCTGCGCCAGGCTCGGCGCGAACAGGGCCGCCAGGGCGGTGCCGGAATTCCCGGCGCCGGCGATGCCCAGGGCCAGCCCCTGATACTCCGGCGGATACCAGCGCGAGGCGAGCGGCAGGGCGATGGCGAACGAGGCCCCGGCCACGCCCAGCACCAGGCCCAGCGCCAGGACCTTGTGATAGCTGTCGATGCCGATCAGCCAGGCCGCGCCCAGGCCGGCGAGCACGGTGAGCTGGGCGAGGATGCCGGTCTTCCGGGGACCGATGTGATCCACCAGCACGCCGGCGACCAGCCGCAGCAGCGCCCCGGCGAGCACCGGCAAGGCGACCATGAAGCCCTTCTGGGCGGGATCGAGATTGAAGTCCTTGGCGATCGCCACGCCCAGCGGGCCGAGGATCACCCAGACCATGAAGCTAAGATCGAAATAGAGGAACGCGGACAGCAGGGTCGGCGTGTGCCCCGCCTTGAGGAACGAGCGATTCAGCATTGGATGAGCCCCGTACGGATTGGACGGAAGAGGCGGCGTCGCCGAGGGTTTTGGGAGGGCTCTTCATCGAGCCGATCCAAGGAGCCGCGAACGCCGTTGTCCTGGGCCTGAGGTCAGGAGGCCACCGCCCCGCCCCGCCGTCACCCATCCTGGCCTGTAGGGGCCCGCCATTTATGCTGCAGTGCAAAATCTAGGCGCCGGATATCGCCCGTTGACTGCTTTTCAGGCGAGAACCGCCGCCTGGTCGTGCATCTGCGGGGCATAGACGCTCAGGGCCGCCTCGACGTCGGCGCCCGGCGCGATCTGTCCCCAGCGCCGCATCTGGTCCAGCAGCCACATCGCCTGGGCGGGATCGGGCCGGGTGACGCCGCCACGATGGAAGACGACGTGCTTCAGGCCGGCCGCGATGGCGTCGCTGGCCACGCCCACATGCTGGGGCTCAGCCAGCAGCGTCGCCAAGGCCTCGCGGTTTTCAGGACTGTCGGCCCAGGCGAGCGCACGCAGCAGCGCACGCAACAGCGCCTGGAGGACCACCGGGTTCGCCTCCGCCCAGGCGCGGGTGACGCCGAACACCTTGTCTGGAGCGCCCGGCGCGATCGCGGCGCCGCGCGCGGCGACAACGCCGGCCCCGGCGTTCACGGCCACGGCGTTCCACGGCTCGCCCACGCAGAACCCTTCGATGACCCCCCCGGCCAACAGCCCGGCCATGCGCGGCGGCGGTGCCACCACGATGCGGACGTCGCGGTCAGGATCCAAGCCCGCCTGCGCCACCCACAGGCGCAGGAGGTAGTTGTGGGTGGAGAACGGGAACACCACGCCGAAAGTCAGCAGGCTGGCGTCCATGTCCCGCCGCTGGGCGACCAGGTCCGCCAGGCCGACCCCGGTCGGGCTCGGGCCAAGTCCCAGCCGCGCGGAGAGCGTGATCGCCGCGCCGTCGGTGGCCAAGGCCAGCGGCGCGATCATCGCCGTCGCCTCGCTGCCGATCCCCAGGCTCTGGGCGAGCACCATCGGCGCCAGCATGTGGGCGCCATCCAGCGCGCCCACCGCCACCTTGTCGCGGATCGTCGCCCAGGACGCCTCGCGCGACAGCTCGACGTCCAGCCCCTCGTCGGCGAAGAAGCCGAGCGCCTTGGCGACGATCAGGCCCGCCGCGTCGTCCAAGGGCATGAAGCCCAGCTTCAACGGCCCGCTCATGAGGCGTCTCCCTTCAGCACCCCGGCGAACGCCAGCAGATCGGCCGCGACGGCCCCCAGCGGCCGGCCGGTGTCCATCGAAAGCTTGCGCAGCAGGTTGTAGGCCTGCGCCTCCTCCAGCCCCCGCTCTTTCATCAACAAGGCCTTGGCGCGCTCGATGGTCTTGCGCGAGACCAGATCGGCCTTGGCCTTGTCCAGGTCCTTGCGCAGCTGGTTCATCAGCTGGAAGCGGCTCATCGCGACCTCAAGGACGCCGCGCACCCGGCCAGGCGCCAGGCCGTCGACGACATAGGCCGCCACGCCGGCCCGAACGGCGGCCTCCGCCAGTCCTGGCTCGGAGCGGTCGACGAACATCACCACCGGTCGCGGATTGGCCAGGCTCGCGTCACGCAGGCTGTCGATGGTGTCCCGGTCAGGGCTTTCGGTCGCCACCACGACAACGTCGGGGGCGAAGGCCGCGGCCTCGGCCTCGTCATAGACCGGCCGATGGCGCACCTCGAGCGGATCGACGCCCGCCAGGCCTTCAGCCACGAGCGCCGCTCGAGCGAAATCAGGATCGATCACCAAGACGCGCATAGCGTTGGACTAGTGGGGGTGGACGCGCTGAAGCGGAACGCTTCGACATGTTTCCAGCCCGGCGACGATGAAACGCACAATTCGCGGTCAGTCGGCGCCGAGTTTTTAGGCGTTCGCCCTGGCGGCCAGTTCCGCCAACAGGGCCTGGCGCTCCTGCGGGGTGTTGGCCCCTCTCAGCCTGGCCTGGGCTTCCAAGGGCGGGACAAGCCGCACGACGCCCGCCCGCTCGATCAGTCGCGCCATCGGCCAATCAGCCCGCGCGTCGGACGGCAGGGCGTCCAGCGCCACCACTAGCGGAAAATGCAGACCTTCATAGGCGGCGCCGGCGGCGCCGGCGGCCAGCAAGGGCGCCAGATCCTCCGCCGTCAGGCTGGGCGCATCGACCGCCAGCACCAAGGCGCGCAGGCACCCGGCGCCGCGCAAGGCCGCCGCCCCGGCCAGCACCCCGCCCACCGGTCCGCCCAGCGGTGTCTCCTCGATGACGAGCGGCAGGCCGTAGTCGGCGGTCCCCACGGTCACGACGATCTTCGCGCCGACCTCCAGGGCAAGGTCAGCCACCCGGTCCACGGCGCGGCGGCCAAGCCAGTCCATGAGCGCCTTGTCCGCCCCCATGCGACTGGAGGCGCCGCCGCTTAGAATTATCGCGCCAAGCTGCACAAACATCTCCTGGAACCCACCGCCACGATCGCATGGAAGCGCCCGCGACGACCGCCTTGTCGACCGCTACAGTGAGCGAGATCGCGTCATGGCCGGCGACCATATTGGGACCATCGCCATGCTGCACGAGCGGAAAATCGGATGACGACCTGCGCCCCCTTGGAAGAGCATCTCAATCGGGACTGCTTCTGCATCGACGTCGACCCGGCCCAGGTCTGGTCCGCCGTAGAGCAAGCCTCGGCCGGTGCCGTGCCGATCGCGTTGCTCAAGCAACATCGGGCCCACCTCTTTTCCAACTCCGCGGTCTTCCTGTCCGCCTCCGACCTGGATGCGATGAGCCAAATCGTAGCGGCCATTGAAGCGACCGCTCAGCTCCCCGCGTTCCAGACGGCCGCACTCGCCTGGGCGCCGGACATCGCCAGGCGCGATCACGGGCCACGCGGCGCCTTCATGGGCTACGACTTCCATCTGACGCCCGACGGTCCCAAGCTGATCGAGGTCAACACCAACGCCGGGGGCGGGTTCCTGAACGCGCTGCTGGCCCAGGCGCAGACCGCCTGCTGCCCCGAGGTCCGGGCGATGGTCCCGGCGGCCGCGCCCCTGGCGGAGTTCGAGGACGCCGTCTGGCGCATGTTCATCGGCGAGTGGCGCCTCCAGGGGCGGCTCGGCCACCCCAGCGTCGTCGCGATCATCGACACCGCCCCGGAGGATCAGTACCTCTATCCGGAGTTCGTCCTGGCCCAGGCCTTCTTCGCGCGCCACGGCGTGCAGGCCGTGATCGCCGATCCAAGTGCGCTGCGTTTCGAGGCGGGCCGCCTGATCTTGGGCGACCTCACAGTCGACCTTGTCTATAATCGGCTGGTCGATTTCGCCTTCGACACGCCTGCGTCCGCAGCGCTTCGGGCGGCCTATCTGGCCGGCGCCGCCGTCGTGACGCCCAGTCCGCGTAACCACGCGATCTTGGCCGACAAACGAAACCTGGCCCTGCTGTCGGACCCAGGCGCCCTGGCGACGTTCGGGGCGAGCGCCGAGTTGCGCCGCGCCTTAAGCACGCTCCCGCACACCAGGCTGGTGACGACCGACAACGCCGACGAGCTCTGGGCGCAGCGGAAATCACTCTTCTTCAAGCCGGCCGGCGGCCATGCCGGCAAGGCCGTCTACCGCGGTGACAAACTGACCCGAGGCGTCTGGTCGATGATCTGCGAGGGCGGCTACATCGCCCAGGCCTTCGCCGCGCCAAGCGAGCGTCGGGTCCAGGTCGATGGCGATCCCCAGGCCCGGAAAATGGATGTGCGGCTCTACACCTATGCCGGAGCGACGATCCTGGCGGCGGCGAGACTCTACCAAGGTCAGACGACGAACTTCCGAACCCCGGGCGGCGGGTTCGCGCCGGTGATCACGCTCGCAGCGCCCTCGACCACGGCCGCGACGATGGAAGACGCAATCCGCAGCCGGATGGCTTCCTAGGAACGAACAAGAGTCCCGTCCCGGACGCTGGCGGCTGCGCGTCCGCGCCGGCTTGCGGGGGCAAGGGCACGGACGGCAGGTCGCTGAGGCCGCTATTTGAGCGTGAAGTCGACGTGCTCGACACCCGCCAGCGGGAACGGGACGCGATAGTCCTCGATCACCGGCGTGCCGCTGTCCCAGCCGACCGCCGCGCCCTCCAGCGACCAGGCCCCGGCGACGGTCTTGTCGAGCCGGGTGGCGCCGACCTCCACGCCGTCGACGCTCATGGTCACGACACCGCCCTGGCCCATCCCGCCGCCGTCATAGACAAAATCGAGGTCGATGCGGTGCGCGCCTAGCCCCAGCGCCGTCGGGCTTTCCAGCCGGTATTGGTCTTGCGGCAAGCTCGAGCGCTTGTAGGCGAAGGTCGGTTTGCCCGACAGCATGACCAGACCCCAACCGCCGAACCGGCCGCCTTGGGTCACCACCGTTCCGCTCTCACCGTCGGCCCCAAGCTTCACAGCTGCGGAGAGTTTCCACGACCTGTTGCGAATGTCGGGAAACACCCCGTTCGGGTAGCGCGTCTCGCTCGGATAGAAGCGCAATTGCGATCTGCCCTGGAGGGGACTTGGCCGAATGCCGCCGCCCAGCCGATCGAAGATCGAAGCCTGGACCGGCAGGACATTGTTGCGCTGGGCCTCGGCCTCGAAGGTCGCCTGCAGATCGGCCAGCTTCTTGGGGAGCTTGGCGGCCAGGTCGTCGGCCTGGGTGAAGTCCTTGTCGAGGTTGTAGAGCTCCCACTTGAACTTGGCGGCGTCGACGTCCTTGCCGGGCGTCCAGGGCAACCGCTCGGGCGTGGTCGAGGCCATCCAGCCATGATCGTAGATCGCCCGGTTTCCGAACATCTCGAAGTACTGGACATCGCGGCCTGGGGCCGTCTTCGAGGTGAAGGACGCGGCCAGGCTCTTGCCGTCCAGCGGCTTGATCGGCGCGCCGTCGACGCTGGCCGGAACCTTGATTCCGATCACGTCATAGAGGGTCGGGGCGATGTCGACGACGTGAGAGAACTGCGAGCGCACCTGGCCGACATCCTTGATCCGCACCGGCCACGACATCACCATGCCGTTGCGCACGCCGCCGAGGTGTGAGGCCACCTGCTTGGACCATTGGAACGGCGTGTCCATCGCCCACGCCCAGCCCACCGGATAGTGGCCGAAGGCCATCGGACCGCCCAGGGTGTCGATCTTGGAGAGGGTGAAATCCGTAGGCTCGTAGATGCCGCCCAGGCCGGCCATCTCGTTGGTGGTGCCGCCCAGTCCGCCCTCGGCGCTCGCGCCGTTGTCGCCCTGGATGTAGATAATCAGGGTGTTGTCCAGTTTGCCTTCCTGGCGGATCTCGTCGATCACCCGGCTCATCTGGTTGTCGGAATAGGCCAGCGCCCCGGCATAGACCTCCATCATCCGGGCATAGAGCCGGCGCTGATCGGGGCTGAGCGAGCTCCAGGCCGGGATCTGGCTGGGCCGCGGGGTCAGCTTGGCGTTCGCCGGAACCACGCCCAGCTTCTTCTGCCGCGCGAAGCTTTCCTCGCGCATCTTGTCCCAGCCCTGGTCGAACTGGCCCTTGAAGCGGTCGATCCATTCGCGCGGCGCATGGTGCGGGCCATGGGCGGTTCCTGGCGCGTAGTAGACGAGAAACGGCTTGTCCGGCGCGGCCGAGCTTTGCGTGCGCAGCCAACTGACCGTCCGGTCGGCGAGGTCGTGGTCGAGGATGTATTTGGGATCGTTGGTCGGCGGCTCGATCAGGTTGCGGTTCTCGACCAGGGCCGGCGCCCACTGGTCGGTCTCCCCGCCGTTGAAGCCGAAGAAGTAGTCAAAGCCCAGCCCGTTGGGCCAGCGCTCGAACGGACCCTCCGGGCCGGTTTCCCAGTCCGGCGTCGAGTGGTTCTTGCCGATGAAGGCGGTGCTGTAGCCGTTGTCCTTCAGCACCCGGCCGAAGGTCACCGCGTCATTGGGTAGGATACCATTGTAGCCCGGGCGCCCGGTGGCGATCTCGCTGACCACCCCGGCGTTCACCGCGTGGTGGTTGCGCCCGGTCAGCAAGGCCGCGCGGGTCGGCGAGCATAGCGCGGTCGTGTGGAAGCGGTTGTAGCGCAGGCCCTGGGCGGCCAGGGCGTCGAAGGTCAGGGTCGGGATCGGACCGCCGAAGGTGCTGCTCGCGGCGAACCCGACATCGTCGGTCATGATGATCAGGACGTTCGGCGCGCCTTGCGGCGCGCGCGGCGACGGCGCGTAGCCCGGGGCGGTCGCCCGTGCGGCCGGCGCCTGCGCGGCGGCCGGCAAGGCGCACAGCATCGCCAGCGCCGAGGCGGTCGCGAGCAAAACGGAGCTTCTTAGAAATAGCGCCATGTCTGTCCTCCCAATTTTCTTGTTCTTTGCCGACGCTCGATCGCGCCGGGTCTAGGCCTAGAGCGTATCGACATTCAGGATTCTCACGGCGCGAGATGTCTGATTCATAGG